>Ga0315314_1000799_pt1 | contig 31021 bp, 27 predicted proteins | sample TDP9_MG_FD_203631 | JGI IMG/M metagenome (GOLD analysis project Ga0315314, IMG submission 203631) | Freshwater sediment microbial communities from Lake Towuti, South Sulawesi, Indonesia - TDP9 | ecosystem: Environmental > Aquatic > Freshwater > Lake > Sediment | place: Indonesia: South Sulawesi... | reverse complement strand
CCAGCTCGAAAACCGGCTGCAAGCCATCTTCCCATCCGACGAAAGGGCTCGCGATAACAGCGTCAAATCCAGCGTTGAAGTAGCATGTAGCTATGGCAGCGTTCGTATGCCCTACGTCATTGATCTTCGCGTCCATAATCGCAGGCACATTCAATTCATGTGCGCGCGCCACTATCTTGTCTGCGCCTGAATACAAGCCTAACGGAAGAACGATCTGCCTGTTCAATTTAACGGCGCAGATATTCTCATGTACGGATTCCAAGATAGCCGTGCTCTTTTCAAGTTGCGCTTTCCTATCGGGTAGAAAAAGGTCCAATGCTAGGACTATGTTAGTCTCTTTCTCTCGAGAGTATGCTTCAATGATCTCCTTGAAACTACGCATAGTCCTCCCGCCATGGCGTGAAAGTTCTAGGAATTCGCCTGTCGCGATTCCTAGAGACTCTGTATCCGCCAATTTCAACGTCAAGAATATCCAGTCCTCTTTCACATCTGGGAGTCGAATAGTCCTGAACTCCTAGAATGAGAGCAGAACAGCTATTGCCGACTCCAGTTACCGCGACCTTGATCTTGCCCAACCAGAGGACCTCTACCTCTTCTGTATAGATTTCAACCATATTGAAAAGATTTAGGGAAGCCCAACGACCGAGCTGGGGATAGATGAACAAAGCTTAAAAGAAAGGTAGGGCTTGACGTAGAGAAGGGTTCTCTGCTAGACTCCGAATGCCATCGTGAAGGAATAGAGAAAGAGGCTGTTCTAGTTCTCGAGGACGGAACAATCGTACACGGTCGAGGGTTCGGTGCGGCCAAGAAAGTCGAGGGCGAGGTCGTCTTCAACACAGGGATGGTTGGCTATACAGAATCGATAACGGATCCGTCTTATAACGGACAGATATTGATGCAGACCTACCCTTTGATCGGAAACTATGGAGTTAGCCCAGACCATTTCGAGTCGAGTGGCCCTAAGATTGAAGGATACATCGTCCGAGAGGTTTGTAGAAGCCCGAATCATTGGTCATCGAGATGGACGCTGGATGAGTTCCTTGAGATGAATGGGATACCGGGAATCGAACGCGTAGACACGAGAGCGTTGACGAAGAAGATACGTACCCAAGGCGTGATGCTCGGCATACTTGAAGTCTACTTCAAAGGAGAAGAACCAAACATTAGAGAATTGAAGAGAGAAGCTCAATCAATGGGGGACCCAAGTCAGAGAGACTTGGTAGGCGAGGTATGCACAAGAGAAATTAAGCGTCACCCCGGTCGTGAAGATCTTCTAGTAGTATTGATCGATTGCGGAGTCAAGAATAGCATAGTACGTAACTTCACTAGTAGAGGGGTAACCGTCATTCAGGTTCCTCCGACCACATCTTCAGATCAGATTGCGAAACTGAAACCTGATGGCGTACTGCTCTCAAACGGCCCAGGAGACCCGAAACGCGTCAAAGATGTCATCAGAACCGTCAAGTCGTTGATCGAGCTGCGTGTCCCATTGTTCGGCATATGCCTTGGAGCACAGATCCTAGCCCTCGCTCTTGGCGGCGACACTTTCAAACTCAAGTTCGGCCATAGAGGTCAAAACCACCCATGTTTGGAATTGAGGACCGGCAGATGCTATATCAGCAGTCAGAATCACGGTTACGCTATCGATCCTAACTCGCTGTTTGAAACGGGCCTCGAAGTCACTTACGTCAACGCGAATGACCGAACAGTCGAAGCCGTTGAGCACAGGGATCTGCCGGTATTCGCAACTCAATGGCACCCTGAAGGGTCACCGGGCACCAATGATACTGAGTTCATGTTCGATAAGTTCATGGCGATGATGAAAGACGTGAAGGCGCGAAGGTGAAGAGAGTGCCAAGAAGAGCTGACTTGGAGAAAATTCTGGTGATAGGAAGCGGAGGCATAGTAATCGGACAAGCGGCTGAATTTGACTACAGTGGATCTCAAGCTTTGAAGGCGCTGGACGAAGAGAACATAGAGACTGTGCTTGTCAACCCCAATGTGGCGACGATTCAGACCAGCCACCGCATGGCTGAGAAGGTTTACTTGGAACCATGTACCCCCGAGCTAGTTTCACAGATAATAAGAATGGAGAAGCCTGACGGAATCCTGCTGGGATTCGGTGGTCAGACTGGGCTGAACGTCGGCGTTCAACTTGAAAAGAAAGGCATCTTCAAGGATGAGCACGTCGAGATTTTAGGCACGGGAATAGAAGCGATCGAGGCAACTGAGGATAGAGGTCTCTTCAAGAGAGCGATGGAGAGGATCGGCGTTCCTGTGCCGTTGAGCGATGTCGCCTACTCGGTCGATGATTCATTGAAGATTGCTAGAGATGTGGGCTACCCTGTAATCGTTAGAGTGGCTTACACGCTTGGAGGTGGAGGATCCGGAATAGCGCATAGCGAATCCGAGCTCAAAGAAATCGCGGAGAGGGCACTGAACCTGAGCATGGAACACCAAGTGCTTGTTGAACAGTACCTCGAGCATTGGAAGGAAATCGAATATGAGGTGATGCGCGACTCCGCGGACAATACGATAACGGTGGCGGGTCTCGAAAATCTAGATCCTCTGGGCATCCACACTGGCGATAGCATAGTCGTGGCTCCAACTCAAACTCTTACAAACTCTGAATATCAGATGCTTCGAGACGCATCGATCCGCGTCATCAAAGGCTTGGGCATTATTGGAGAATGCAACATACAATTCGGACTTGACCCAAGAAGCGAGAGATATGTTGCCATAGAAGTAAATGCAAGACTGTCTAGATCGAGCGCTTTGGCATCGAAAGCGACTGGCTACCCGCTTGCATACATCTCAGCCAAGCTTGCGGTGGGTTACCTTCTCCCTGAATTGAAGAATAAGGTTACTGGTGTGACAACAGCCTGCTTCGAACCAGCTTTGGACTACGTTATAGTCAAAGTGCCGCGTTGGGATTTCCAGAAATTCATCAATCCGGACAGAACCATCGGGTCCCAGATGAAGTCCGTGGGCGAAGTCATGGGAATAGGCAGATCATTCGAGGAAGCTCTTCAGAAGGCTATCAGGGAACTCGAGATCGGAAAGATTGGGCTTGTCTGCAACGATGATAGGAAGGAGCCATTGGATGTCGATGAACTCCGAAAAAGGCTGCAGAGCCCTACGGATGAGAGATTGTTCCTGCTACCTAGAGCACTCGAAGCTGGAATTAGCGTCGACGAGATCGAAGACATAACTGGGATCGACAAGTGGTTCATCTTCAAGATAAAGAACATCCTAGATATGGAGAAGAAACTTAGGCGCCTCCGAAGACGAAGAGAAAAACCTACGACGGTTATCAAATCTATAAGAGAAGCCAAGTCACTCGGATTTTCCGATGAGCAAATCAGCAGATGCCTTGCACTCACTGAGACGGACATTCGGAAACTGAGGAAAAAGAATCGAATAGTGCCATCATTCAAGATTATCGACACAATGGCTGCAGAGTGGCCCTCTCGAACAAACTACTGCTATGTCACGCATGGAGACGAAGAGGACGATGTCGATTTTTCCGAGCTGAAGAGTAAGCTGCTGGTGCTGGGAGCGGGCTGCATAAGGATAGGAAGTAGCGTTGAATTCGACTACTGCACAATGAACACTGTTTGGGCGATGAAGGGGGAAGGAATAGACGAAATCATAGTATTGAACAACAATCCAGAGACAGTCTCGACAGACTACGATATGTCAGACAAGCTCTACTTTGAAGAGATGACTCTGGAGAGGGTCGTAGACATTGTCGATAGAGAAGCACCCAACGGTGTCGTCGTCAGCGTCGGAGGTCAAACTCCAAATAACTTGGCACTGGCCCTTGCTAGGAACGGTGTGAAAATTGTCGGAACGACAGCGCAGAGCATAGACATGGCTGAGGATAGATCCAAGTTCAGCGCGATCATAAGCAGCCTCGGAATCAAGCAGCCTCTTTGGAGAAGTCTAACCTCTCTCCAAGACATTCTCAGCTTCTCTAATAGAGTCAGATACCCAGTCATCATACGACCTTCCTACGTTCTCTCGGGAGCTAGTATGCGAATAGCTCACAATAGACGCGAGCTTATCGAGTACATTGAGATGGCGACAAAGGTTTCGAAGGAGTATCCGGTTGTTGTCAGCAAATTCATAGAGGGAGCCAAGGAAGTTGAGGTTGACGCTGTCTCAGATGAGAAGGAGGTCTTGATGGGAGCTATAATCGAGCATGTCGAACTCGCCGGTACGCACAGCGGTGATGCCAACATGGTGATCCCTCCTCAAACCCTTGACAGGTGCATAGTAGAGAAGATCGAGGAATATGTCGGAAAGATGGCGAGGGCGCTGAGGATCAGAGGACCATTCAACGTGCAATTCTTGGTAAAGAATGGCGAGGTATCCGTTATCGAATTGAATCTGCGTGCGAGCAGAAGTATGCCGTACACAAGCAAAGCCACCGGTATTCCTCTCATATGGGCAGGAGCGAAAGTAATGCTCGGAAAGACGCTGCGTGAACTGAATATCAAGAAGAAGCCTGTCTATCATGTTGCTGTGAAGAGCCCTACATTTTCGTTCGCCAGAATAAAAAGAGCAGATCCAGTCCTTGGAGTGGAGATGACATCAACGGGTGAGGTGGCTTGCATAGACTATGATTTTCCCAGCGCACTCATCAAGTCACTAGTGTCCTCTGGCATGAAACTTCCACCACCAGGAAAGAAAGTGTTGGTTACAGTCCGAGATGAAGATAAACCTAGGATGACCCGTCTGGTTGAGACTATAAAGAAGACTGGCTACCAAGTAGCAGCAACAACCGGAACCGCTCATTATCTCAGAGAGAGCGGCGTGAAAGAGGTTTGTGTATTTGGCAAACTGAGTGAGGGGAAGAGAGAGATAATAGATGAGATAGTCAGAGGAGAAATAGGACTGATCGTGAATACAGTCTCCTATCCCAATATAGAAACAGTAACGGATGGGTTCACGATAAGAAGAACTGCAGCCGAATTCCTCGTGCCGGTTCTAACGAGGATAGAGACAGCTGAAGCCTTCTTCAAAGCTTTAGGAATGGAAGGCTTAAGCAGGCTTGCTCCGAGGCCGCTTGAAGAATACTTGGCTCAGACGTCTGTCGACTTGATCTAAGGGAAGATATTGAGATATTTCATAGGCGTTTGTTGACCGCGTATAGGATTAAGCCTGTTAAGGCGATTAGTCCTGCTATAGCGAGTATTATTGGGTTTGGATAGGCTTCGCATTTGTACGGGTTGTATTCGTAGAGACCATATAGAACGGCGACATAGCCTTTGCCGTAGAAGCCTTCTACATACTCCGCTTCGACCGGTGCGTATTGTCCTTCTATGAAACTCACGAAATATCTGAAGATGGAAGAGCTGACGCCAACAGCAGCGCCTAGAGCAACGCCAATCGCGAGTAAACCAGCTCCAATCTTTTCAGCCTTCAACTCCCATCACCCAGCAAAATGGGACTAAGCAACAGCATCCCCAACAATCGAGACCCTATCCGACTGTGACGTGGTTATGGAAACCAGTGGCATGGAGGCGATTAGTAGTAGAAGAGGATTGGAGAACGGTCTCTTTCTCATGCTATTTCTTCTCGATTGCCGGCCGTAACCGCCTATTTGTTACCAAAATTACTAAAATAGATAAAAGGTTTACGCCTGAAGGCTAAGGTAAGGTAGGTGTGCGTCGTCACAGCACTCCCGCGGTCTAAGGAGGCCATGCGAAGCAGTAAATCTTGCTTTGTTCAGTCTTTACGTCTCCTCTTCGTGGCGACTGCTACAGTTACGGCTCCAACCAGTCCTGATACGCCTGCTACCGCATACTTTAACCTGATACCGCCACCCGACAGATCTCCAGCTCTCGTAGATTCACTCACGAGACCCCTAGAATTCGACTGTCCACTAGATATCAGAAACACTAATCTTGTAGGTCGCTCTTGATATCTCGAGGAAATTCCATGAAAGGCTGCATCCTAATTAGAACTGAGAGCGGTAGGCATGGGGAGGTTGCCAGACAGGTCCAGGCATTCAGCGGTGTCAAGGCTGCATTTCCCGTAATGGGCAGAACAGACGTGGTGGCGCTGCTGGAAGCTCCGGATCTGAAGTCTATCAGCAAATTAGTCCTGAGAATAGGAGGAATAACCGGCGTGGCTGCTACAGAGACCCTTCTTGCATTGGAGTGGTGAGACCAGTGATTCATGGTTTAGTGCTTCTGAAGGCTCCGGCAGGGGTTCAGGAAAAGGTGCTGAGCGAATCCCGAAAGATCAGAGGGGTTGCGGACGCTTTTTCAGTCTTCGGCAGGTATGACATGGTAGTACTGATTGAAGCTGGAAGTTTCGACGAGTTAAGAAGGATCGCAAAGCAGGTCAATACGATCAAGGGAGTAAAGAGCACCGAAACACTTCCCGAAGCAGAATAACCCCTTCCTTTTTTCTTGTAGACGCCTAACTGGACAATCGAGAGGTATTCTTAGACCCTGAGGCCATATGACTATGCCAGAGGGCTCTGGTTGATTTGGTGAGGAGCCGGTGGAACGATACTGCGATCGCTGTGGAAGAATGCTGACGGAAGACTTCGCATACTGCGATGTGTGTGGAGTAGCAGTCAACCGGCCTAAAGTCATGAATCTCGTCCGAGTAGATCCACGCGATGCAGATAAGGCTATAGAATGGTTGATGAAGCAACGAAGAATATGAAGCTGAGCATTACGTTGAATTCAGTGACTATGTTGCGCCGGAATTGATCTTGGGGTCCAACCCTTATTTCTGAAGCTTTAGGCCAACTTGCCGCTGATCGCGCTTTCTGATTGTTCTCTTTCCTGTCAGCATATTCTACAAATCTATCGAAAGTCTATTGAAAATCTGGCTTTCTTATGGCGCGGATTGTCGTTTCAATCGAGTTTGAAGCTGACGACCTTAAGGCCTTAACACAGTGCTCTAAGGGAAGATGGGCAAGTTCTTGACATCAACTATCTTCGCGTAGAAGTACTTTGCGTCAGAAGTATTACTAGTAAATTCGATCTTCTCACCTTGAGGCTTTGACGCTAGATACTTTATGAAAGGCGCCTCAGGCGGATCTTCGCGAACTACATAGAAGAAGACTGGCAATGCGTCAGCCTCGTAGTAATGCTCAAACGGAATACACGTGCCGAGTATATGGTTCTTCCCTCTAGCAAAATGCCAGAGGGGAAAGACTGTTCCCTCTCTAAAGGATAGAGGGAGTAATATGCGAATTATTGAATTTATGTTCTCAACTTCAGTAAGCATCGGTTCAGAAGGCGCAGGGTAATCTCCATCCAAACACTGTTTGAACGCTTTCGGGGTCTCTTTCACGTCAATGAAAGATGCATATTTGTACCTTGTGTCGTCAGCGTCATACGTAAAAGCCCATTCCTCACCTTTCGACGAGTCGCTCTTATATGCTAGGAAAGGCTTCGGCGGTTTATCCCCAACCGTATAAGCCAAGATAGGCAAGTCACCGTTCCAGTACATGTACGCTGTAAAGAGAGCTAGAACATGCTTATCTCCATCACGAAGATACCAAAGAAGCTGAGACCCCTCCGTTAACGCTAGAGCCAAGCGAGCGAAGTTCTTCACGTCTAACACTTCGACGGGCATAGGCGGTTTAATCGTTTCCAAAACGACTTGCTCCCGTAATGTCCATTCAAGGTTAAGCAACCGACAATTAATACCTTTCCCTTATCGGCGACCGAATGAATACGTTCCTGTTGGGCGGCCGATTCATCTCTGAAGTGCTAAAGCGTTTGAATGCGAATGACCCCTAGCCCAAGATCGTCAGAGTTTCCGATTCTACTGAATCTTTGACTACAGGATAAGACGAATGGATATTAAGAACGAGTAGATCTAACCAAACTCGTTTGGTAGGTAATGGATCCAGAAGGAATAATTCTACGACCTGCAAACAATGTACGTAATGACTAGTCCCTCGAGAATCTCTCCGGCGCGGCGAAGAACATGGAGGTCAAGATCGGCTGCTGCGGTTTCCCTATTGGAAGAAAGAAGTATTTTCAATCATTCAACCTTGTTGAAATACAGGAGACCTTCTACAGGCTTCCGAAACTCACTACATCGATGAAGTGGAGAGCGGAGTCTCCTTCAGATTTCGAGTTTTCACTAAAGTGTTGGCAAGCGGTTACGCATCCACCAACCAGTCCAACTTGGCGTAGAGCAGGCATTAGCATCGAGGCAGCAAAGTTTGATAGTTACGGGCTGTTGAAACCCACGAAGGAAAATCTAGAGGCTTGGGATAGAACCAGAGAGATCTGCAAGACCCTGAACAGTCGAATATGTGTTGTCCAATGCCCTCCACAGTTCAGCTACACTGTGGAAAACGTCAACAACATTATGAGATTCTTCAACGCAGTCGCTCGAGATGGATTGAGGATCGCGTGGGAGCCTAGAGGAGACTGGAAGGAGCATAGGGAAGCGATTGCGAATCTCTGCCGCGAACTGGAGCTTATACATGTAGTAGATCTCTTGAGACGCGACCCTGCAATAATTACGGAGACTGTCTACACAAGACTTCACGGTTTAGGCGCAAGGGAATACGACTACAACTACAAGTATACTGACAATGACCTCGACGTATTGTTAGAGAAGGTAATAGCCTTCAAGAAAAGAAAGGTTAGGGAGGTATACGTACTCTTTAACAACGTTCACATGTTAGAAGACGCGACGCGATTTAGACAGATGCTAAGGAAATGATAGGCTGGATTCTGGAACTCTCAAGCGCTGACATGGCTTCTCAGAAAGTCATCGACAACGCTTCGTCGAGGTATAGGGTCAACGGCTCCTTTCCCAGTTGTTGTCAATGCACCCACAGCATTCGCGAATTCAGCGCATCTGCGCAGGTCCCACCCTTCTAGGATTCCAGATAGAAAAGCGGCGTCGAATGCGTCTCCAGCACCTGTAGCATCTATGACATTTACTTTGAAGCTTGGTGTCTCGAAACTCTCCTTTTTCGACGCAACCAGACAACCGTTGGCCCCTAGCTTGACAACAACAGTGCTGGGGCCGAGCTCTAAAAATCTCTCTGCAGCATCTTTCGCGGAGTCTGATGAAAACAGGATGGATGCATCCTCCATACTCGGAAACACTATGTCAGAAAGACCTATGGCTCGAATAATAGTGTCTCTAGCCGTTTCAAGCGGCCAAAGCTTCAGTCTGACGTTCGGGTCGTATGAGACCAAAACTCTGTTCTTCTTGGCAATCTCTATCGCATGAAAAACTGCTTCTTGAGAAGAATCACTTATGGCTTGGGTTATGCCGCTTGAATGGAATATTCTAGAACTCTTGATGTACTCATGATCTACTTCATCTGCGGAGATGCGGCTAGCAGACGACCCTTTTCTATAGTACGTGAACTCATGCCCATTGGCGTAGGCTATGAAGTATATGCCTGTGAAACCGCCTCTCTCAACGATTACATTCGAGGTGTCCACGCCTTCCCTTCTCCACAACTCCAGAAAACACTGTCCAAAGGCGTCGTCACCGATCTTCGTGATGTATCCTACTCTTCTTCCCAGTCTAGCTGCTGCTACAACCATATTCGAAGTGTCTCCACCCCACCCTCGATGAAACAAAACCATATCTTTCAAATGTCCTGAAGAAGCTGCGCTGAACTCGACCATTGGCTCACCAAGGGAGACTATTTCCAAATCAAGCGCTACCTCTCGTCGAAACAGGTAATTTTATTATAGAATAGGCGTACGAGCTAGCGTATAAATAGATGTGGGGTCGAGGCATGACGAAGAAGATTCTTGACACCGAACTCCTAAAATCTCTCGTGTCGATACCGACTGCTTCGCTTTCCGACTCTCTTGATCGACTCGGAGCCAGAAGGTTTATGTCTCACGAAATCAAGCCACTGGGCAGATTCAACAGGATCGCGGGTCCAGCTGTCACGATCAAAGATACTCCAGCCACAGAGAAAGAGATACCCCTATTGGCTATGCAAGCGATTGATTCAGCGTCCGAAGGAAGCATCATTGTAAGAAGTGTCGAAGGAACTGATGCGAGAGACATCGCTTTATGGGGAGGTTTGATGAGCCAAGCTGCCAAAGTGAAGGGAATTCAAGCTGCAGTACTGGACGGTGGAGTTAGAGATGTCATTGAAGCTGAAGAGATGAAGTTCCCCATTTACGCTAGAAGTGTAGTTCCATCAACCTCAGTCGGGCGAACCAAAGTCTCAGCTATCAATGTTCCGATACAATGCGGAGGCGTCACCGTCGCTCCCGGCGACATCGTTGTCGGAGATGCCGACGGAGTGGTCGTCATCCCCAAGCAGAAGTTGCGCGAAACGTTGAAACTGGCACGAGAAATCGATGAAACCGAGAAGTCAGAAGTGGTTGAACTGAGAAGAGGAAGTAAGATGAGTGAAGTCATTAAGAAGTACGCTCGCGTCTAGCCAAGCCTCCAAACACTTCTCCATTTTTCTTGAAGCGACCATAAGTGTTAGCTGCCGCTAATACAGTAAGCGATTAATAGACTTGAGCGCTGAGTAATAAGGAGTTTACACGGAACCATAGATGATGATAGGTGAGGACAATGACTGAGAAAATATTGAGCAAAGATGAGTTGAATGACATGCTCATCGGAGTGGGAATCCTAGGAACTGGAGGGGGTGGAGACCCAGAGACCTTTGGAAGACCCATTGTAGAGTGGGACATTAAGAAAGGTAGAGAGTACCGAATAATCGACCCGCAAGAGATTGAAGATGACGCGGTCGTTGTGAGCGGAGGCTACGCAGGGTCCGTGAAGGCGTTCACATCTGTCCAAAAGATGCTTGAGGGATGGGAATCCAGATTTGAACTCTTGGAAGCTCTGAGAATCATGGAATCGATTAGCAATAGAAAAGTCGATTACGTCGTGCCCTTCGAAATGGGAGGAGCCAACACACCCGTAATTCTCTCTCTAGCCTCTCGCGCAGGAATAGTCACAGTCGACGGGGATGGACTCGGTCGAGCAGCCCCTGAAACCCAGATGTCATCTTTTTTAGGCCACGGGATCTCATTGACCCCCATGCCTTTCGTAGATCTGGAAGGAAACGTGATCGTGGTCAACCATGCAGTCAAGCCGACATACCCGGATGAATTGATGCGCACGGCCATAGTGCTCAACGGAGGATCTGGCGCGAACACGCATTATCCGATGTCAGGGAAACAACTGAAGGAAAGTGTGGTGCCCAATACTATTTCACTGTCGATTGAAATTGGACGAGCTGTTAGAGAAGCCTTGGATGTTAAGAAGAATCCCGTAGAAGCGTTTATGCAAACTGTCAAAGGAACAGAGGTATTCCAAGGGGCAGTCCAGACAATTCACGGGGAAGATAGAGGGGGATTCTATCACGTTAAGGCCGCTGTGAAAGGTTTAGGCAAGTACAAAGGGAAGAGGATGGAAGTAATCTTCAAGAACGAAACGATGATGGCTCACGTTAACAAGAAGCTGGTCTCAGTGTTCCCCGACCTACTGTGCATGTTGGACGCAAAATCCGGGCGAGGTATAATGACAGCGAACCTACGCCCAAGAACGAAAATAGTATTCGTCGGGGTTCCCGCGCATGAGAGACTGAGAGAATGCCTCAAGACTGAGATTGGGCGGCATGCCTTTGGAGCTGCTCGTTTCGGATATCCAAACGTCAAGTATCGGCCAATCGAGATCCTGACCAGATAAGTCCAGAATATTTCCAAATTCTACTCGTGTCAACTGAAGGTTATCCGCGCCGGATATTCCAGGAAAGCGTTAGTAAGGTCAAATTAGGGTGAAGTTAACTCAACCTCTCGGTACCACTTCTTAGAGGGACCCACTCTGGCCCGCATCTTCCATGAGAAGCTCTTCGGTTCGCTCTCTATCGAGTGAAGCATATTCTCGACCTTGGCCTTTATGTCCAGCTTGTCTGTTTCGCTCAGCTGGTCGAAGGAATTCAACAGTCCTCCGATTCTCTTAAGATTTGTTGTTGCTGTGTAATAAAAGCTCCAGTCGTTTGCAAGTAGCTTCGATATGTAAGGCAGATTGATTGCCTCCTTGTCGTGGTCAGCGACCTCGTGCTCTCTCATGACGACCACTATATCCTTGACATCCTTCTCTGTCAACTGGACGATCTGTATCTTCTGGAGGAGAAGTTCAGCGAGCGGGATAGTAGGACTATCTACTTCAAGCCTGTTCCTGAAGTCTATGTCGTGGCACATCTGGAGTTTGTCGAGGAAGACATCGATCACGATGTTCTGCGAGGGATGCAAGTAGATCTCTCTGAGCGAGTAGGCGGTTACAAGAGATGGAGGCCGCTTCGTGTAGCCCAGTTCTAGGAAAAGCTTCTCTATTTGGCCCTTCTGCTTGCTGTACCCGATAAAGTCTAGATCTGAGATACTCCTCCCAAGTTCTCTGTGAAGATACTCGTACTTGGGGCAGTGTACCCTGAAGGCGATTGCGCCGAGCAGTCTAAGTCGAACCCCCTTCTCTTCAGCAGCGTTCACGATCGAGGTCGCCGTACTCACGAAATTCGCGTCATTATCAAAGCTCATACCCCTTTCCTTATCAGCATGTCATTTATAAGTTGATTCTTGAGTAAGTAGAGAAACTAACATCGTTCAGTGGAGGGACAAGATATGAGGATCTTTCACGCAACTGACCCTCATGGAAACGAGCTGATCTGGAAAAAGTACCTGAAAACCTCAGTTCACTACAAGGCAGATGTGATTATGCTTTTCGGAGATCTCACAGGAAAAGCGATCGTGCCGATAGTGAAGCGGGAGAGCGACTGGTACAGCGCTCCCTTCGGGAAGACGGAGAGATACTTCACCAAGGAAGAAGTTGATAGGAAGATTCAGACGATACGTGAGGAAGGCTTCTACGCGATCGAGATGTCTGAGAGTCAGGCCCGGGAGTGCCAGCAGGACGAGAAGAAGATGGATGCTCTTTTTGAGAATGTTATGTGCGAGACGATGGATAGATGGCTAAGTATGGTTGAGGAGCAGGTTCCTAAAGGGATCAATGTAATCGTCAGCCCCGGCAACGATGACCACTTCGCAGTTGACGAAGTGATAAAGAAGCATGAGAGAGTCGTATACCCAATCAACAGGGTTGTGGATATCGACGAGAAGTACAAGCTCATAAGTTGCGAGTGGGTTAACCCGACACCTTGGTTAACGCCGCGAGAGTGCTCTGAAGAGGAGTTGATGAAGAAGCTGGATAAGGAGTTCAGTCGGGTGAGCAGCTACGAGAACGTTCTGTGCAATTTCCATGCGCCGCCGTCCGGAACGATATTGGACATAGCTCCAAAGCTCGACAAGAACTTGAAGCCGATAGCGCATTTCGGCAGCGTTGAGATGGAGAATGTGGGAAGCAAATCCGTTAGGGATGCGATAATGAAGTATCAGCCGCTGTTGGGGTTGCATGGACATATACATGAGTGTTCAGCGCACCTCTATTTGGGAAAGACGCTTTGCGTCAATCCTGGATCTGACTATAGGAGAGGAATCTTGAGAGGATACGTTGTTGACCTGCCCTCTCCTCAGAATCCTAAGATGGAATGCTGGAAAGTAGAAGGGTAGATAGTCCTCTTTCCATTATCTCTTGCCAAAGGAAGAAAAAAGAAAAAGGGATTATAGTTTCTACTCTGGAGGTAGTTGCCCGAATATTTGACTTGGCAATATTCCTCTTGCTTGGTTCTTTCTGCCGTAGTATATGTATGTGAATGCTCCCCAGCCGTAGACTCCGCCGATCAGCAGCCCGCTTGATACAGGGTTCGCCGGCAGCGTCGCCAGTAGGTAGAAGAACATGCCGGTCATGAAGGCGCCGATTATCGACATCACAGGCCACCCACCAATCTCGAGGCGTATTCCACCTTTGTATATCTCTGGTCTGCTGAAAGGAAGCTCTACCTCTGACCAGTGGTTCATCATGCGCGCTACGCCGTATACGAAAGTTATGCCGAAGACTACAGCTGCCACGGTTCCAGGATCCCATCCAGCCATGAAGAGGGTTATCAAAGACCAGAAGAACCAGAACAGGGATCCCATATATGGGCTGTGGAATCTCGGATGAACCTTTGCAAGCAACTCAGGTCCCATTCTGTCCATAGCGATAGCGAAGAGCGGTCTAGAAGTGTAGTAGCAGTTACCCACCATGTCCGCGAAGTTTGACCATTGCGGCGAGAAACAAGCCAAAGCGGCCACAGCCGGTACGCCTGTAAGGACAGCTGAATAGGCTGAGAGATCCGTTGGCATGACGCTATTTATCTTGAATTGAGCGCTTATTTTTGGATCTCCGACACAGAAGTTGTACATCTGCCCGAAGGTTCCGTAGGTATTTGTGAAGTTGTATGCGCTAATGGAGTTGATTATCATCACGAAGACAGCGCTGCCGACCATGCTCAAGGGTATGCTCTGCCTAGGCCTCTCAACTTCACCCACAACAGGCGCGATCACGTAAGGCCATGTATTCACCACAGGGATCGTGAGCGAACCAGCAACCGCTCCCCAATTCCATGGAACCGCCGTAAAACCGTTCGCTGTCGAAAGGCTCACAACTTCATTGTATGCGCCTGCTCCGAAGACCGCATCCCACTTTGCTGGGAGAGCTGCAGGTGGCGTTGAGGCATACAGCACATTCACTAACAATATTCCGAAGATTACACCCGTTCCCCAAAACGCATACCACCTAGCCATAATTCTTGGCCCAAGAATATCTATGCTCACCCCGATCAGTTGGAATACGAATCCGATGGCTACTAGGAGCCAGACGTTAGCGGCCATCGCTTGACCAGCAGCCATAAGTCCCGGATCCTTAGATAATTGTCCAGTAATGACAACTAGGGATGCGAGTTGGCCTGCTGCCAAGAACGCGGTTACACCGCGTTGGGTCGGATTTGTGATTATTGACCTCCAAGCCTCAAGTATGCCGAGCATTGGAGAGCTGGCTCGTGAGAGAGGAACATATATCGACCCCGATCTTGGGCATGCTACATAGACCAAGGCCATCGCTGCGCATTCGAATACGACGATCAAGCCTCCTAGGAAGTATATCACTGGAAGGTTAGTGCCTGGGAACCAGTTGGGCACAATCGTCATCAGGTAGTAGTGCCATGGCATGAAAGCGGATGTAGCGACACCGAAGTAGATTGCAGTCCAGTACGGAATAGCTCTTGTCAGTCCAGAAGCACGTCTTACGAACAGTAGTGGTTTTTCTTCACTCATTTTCGAGACACTCTCGAAAGCGGAGCAAATTAGCTCCGACTCTCTGATTGTTCGGTCAGCTTAAAAGCCTTTTCACTCCCACATCGGCTCTGTTACCTTAACGTTTTGTGTGGAGTATTTATGCAATCAGAATATTCGCTTTCACGGCTGGAAGAACCTCTCCAGGACCTTAAGGTAACGGAGCCCCCACATCATATCGCAACGACCGCAATTCTTCACGCCTATATGATATCGCATTTGACCCGAAGAAAATTGCGTAGTCTCTGGAAGCAACTGAGAGAAAGTTCAAACCGATGAACCTTTTTTCAAGAAGCCACGCATCGAAGGGTCAGAGCTCGAGGAATAATCTCTTGATGAAAAGGATGTTTTCTTAAAGTTCAGGCTCTACTATGTAGAACCGCCTAAACCTCGTAGGCTTCTTGACGACCATTATTCTTGCATAATCCATGTTGAAAAGGTCGAAATAATGCTTAGGCTCCTTTTTCTTCCGTCTTCGGAAGACTCTGTCGAAAAACCTCTCATAGACACTGCTGGCCTCTTCGAGTAGGTCTGGCCCCAATGGCGATTCAGCAGGCTTTACCCTACCCTTCTTAATCGCGTACACAAGGCTGTCAATAAGGTTTTGGACGATCTCCCTTAGTCTAGGCTCATATCTTGCGAATTTCTCTGGATGCGTCTCGCGGTAATTGCTGAGTTCTGCATAGATCTTGCGAGCGATCAACGCGGGTCCAGCAAACGACACTATGAGTATGGCAATAAGCGGCACGGCAAAGTAACTCAATATAGTAGTCGTCCAAGCCAGACTCCCGGGCTGCCGCCCCCAAAAGAAGAATAAGCTGAGTCCGATCAAGCCTATCATTATCGTGGACACGATCAAGCCGAGTAACTTCAAGTAGGATTGAATGTTCGCCCACTTGAGAAGATGCAGCAGAGACTTCGGAACCGTAGCCATATCCACAAGAATCTTTCGGAGCTCGTCCCAATCGTACCTGAAGCGCCACCCAAGATCTCCACGATCAACAGCTCTGTCTACCCAAGCGATCTCTTCATAATGATGTATTCTATAGGCGTCTATCATGAAGATTAGGCTCTTTAGAGTTTCGAGGTTCTTGACATCGTAGACAACGCGGTCACTCTTCTTTTGAGCCATGAATCGCTATCCTTCCAAAGACCTGTGAATATCCTGAGGCCTTCCACCTACATATGTCCTTCTTCTATATAGGAGCTAAACGATCTACAACCACGACTCGATCGCAGGATCTTGTCAATTCCAAGCGATGTGTGAAGAGCGCAGCAACGGACGCTTTAAATGCGGGCGCCGAATCTAGTCAATCAGGTTTTGGAAAAGGAGGAGAGAGAGTGAACAGAAGCGACCTCTATGAAGGCCTAATTGCGATCGTCGGTACTGATAATGTGACAGACCTAGATTTCGATCTACACTCTTACAGCAGAGATCTCAGCCCAGCAAGAGAAAGAGTAGCTTCAATCGTAGCGAGACCGAAATCCAGTAGCGAAGTATCAGCAATAGTGCGCTTTGCAAATCGGAATAGACTCCCGGTGTATGTGAGGGGTTGTGGATGCTCACACTGGGCAGCTTGGCTTCCAGTTCACGGTGGCTTGCTTCTCGATATGTGCGCTATGGAAGATGTTCTTGAGATCGACGAGAACAATTTGACTGCAACTGTTCAAAGCGGCTGCACTTGGTATAAGCTTGATAGAGAGCTTAGAAAGAAAGGGTTGACCTATCTCTCAAGCGAGATGGGTGGGCCAGCGATGACAGTGGGAGGGAGCATAATAAAGGCTGGAGGAGGACCGTACGGCACAACCAAGTTCGGCCTTCACGGCCAATGCGATGTTCTCGGTGTAGAGTTTGTGCTGCCGACAGGCGAGATAGTGAGGACGGGTTCAGGAGCCTACCTCGGTGTTCCACGGTTCAGAAGGTATGGGATTGGCCCTGATTTGACTGGCTTGCTCATTGGGTCCGAGGGCACGCTTGGTATTCTTACCGAAGCAACTTTGCAGGTGAGGCCTATCCCTGAAGCAGAGGACTATCTCTCTTTCACTTTCGAAAATTGGAATGATGTTATGGAGGTAGGGGATGCTATTACGAGACCGTTTGGAGATGAGATTGTGTACGGCTTCCAAGCAGGCGAGGAATCCAATGCTCTAGGAACAATTACCGTACAAATTCATTTGTATGGTTACGATAAAGAGATGCTGGAATATAGAAAGAGAAAGCTGAAAGAGATCTGCGAAAAGTACAAGGGAAAAGAGGGGGATGAATCCGTCTCCCGAGAATTCTTCAATCGCGTGACTACAGGTCTGAAGGGCATATTCGATCAAGGCGTATGGCACTTCACCGGTTGCGGGCTAATCCCTATGAGGAGACTTCCGGAATTCAATGAGGTTTGGCGCGAACTAATTTCTCGAAAGTACAAGTTTCCAACATGCACATTTGGAGCTTGGACATTTCCTAGAGGATGGACTATTTACGCGCACTTGAGATACACTGAACCGGATGACAATGAGACAATTCTAACGATCTCGAATGAAATGAACAAGAAATTCATAGAGATGGGGATCATTCCGTTTGGGATAGGCGGTCCGGACGGATCCCTGCCCTTCATTCGAGGTCGATTGGGATCATATTACGAACTACTCAGATCGGTGAAGAAGGCGCTCGATCCTAACGACATTTTACAGCCAAGCATATTGGTGGAGTAGGCGTATGTCTCCCTTGTCTTCTCATCTCCAAGAGATTATGAAATGCGGTAGATGCGGCTATTGCCTTGGCGGATACATGGCTGAAACTTGTCCGGCTAGATACGTCGTGGGTTTCGAGTCCGGTGCAGCCAAGGGCAGAATGCTCGCGGCGAGAGCGATGATTGAAGGAAGATTAGAGTATTCGCCAAAACTTGTTGAGCGAATCTACACCTGCTTCTTATGCGGTGCTTGCAAGACAAAATGTGAAGACGCTGCAAGAATAGATACTGTCAAGGTTATAAAAGCCACTAGAGCGGAGGTCTTCAACAAAGGGACAAATATTCCCAAAGAAGTCGAGGCACTTGGAACCGCTGTGGAGACTAGACACAATATCTTTGCCAGCGCTCCCGAAAAGAGGATGGCTTGGATAACTCCAGATATCCGTATCAATGAAAGCGCTGAGTTGCTCTACTTCCCGGGATGTGCCACCTCGGTCAAACTTCCCGAGATAGCCCAGTCGACAGCTCGTATTCTGAATCGAATCCGTGAGGATTTCTCTATTTTGGGAACGAGTGAGTGGTGCTGCGGAAACCCCCTCCTCTCAACCGGACAAAATGAGCTGGCTAGAGAGGTGGCGAGGCATAATGTTGAAGAGATCAAGAGAAGAAGGATTAAGCATGTTCTAGTATCATGCCCCGGTTGCTACAGGACGCTCAGCTTAGAATACACTGAACTGCTCGGCTTGGCTGAAATGCCATTTGACGTTATTCACACTTCGCAATTATTTCACCGTCTAGCCTCGGAAGGTAAGATGTCGTTTAGAGAAATGCCCGAGCAGGTTCTAACCTACCACGACCCCTGTGAGCTAGGCAGATTGTCTAGTATATATGAAGAGCCGAGAGAATTGATTCGACAAATTCCAGGAATAAGATTCGTTGAGATGGATCGAAATCGCGAAAACGCCTGGTGCTGCGGCGGGGGAGGAGGAGTGAAGCTAGTTTATCCAACCCAAGCTTCCAAAGTCGCCTTGGTCAGATTGAAAGAAGCCAGGTCTTCCGGAGCTAAGGGTATAGTGTCGAGTTGCCCTACATGCAAATGGAATCTCAAGGAGAATGTTGAGACCGCTCGCTCCGGATTGAAGGTAATGGATCTATCTGAGCTTATCCACTCGTCACTCATAAGATGAGTTGAATTCCAAGGAAATGGGAAATGCCCAAGATCGATCAATACTGGGTCTCAACCGAGCTCTACTACACGACCGAGCATACTTGGGCAAGAATAGAGGAAAACGGTACGGTTAAGGTTGGAGTCGATGATTTCGCGAGTAAGACTGCTGGAGAGATATTGTTTGTCGAAACGCTGGGAATAGGCGATGAAGTTGAGTACATGAAGCCCTTTGGAGAGATTGAGACATCAAAATGGGTGGGCGAGCTTCACTCTCCCTTCACCGGTAAAATCATTGGACTGAACAAAGAAGTTGTCGAAAAGCCCCAGTTGATCAACGAAGACCCATACGGCGCTGGATGGCTAATTGAAATCCAACCCACAAAAGTGAACGAGGAGATCCCTAAGCTACTGAATGGAGAAAAAGCAGCTGAACGGTTAAAGAAAGAAGTCGAGGCGAAAAAGAAGCAGTAGATTTGAATCTTGATCCTTCAGCCAACTCCTAGAGCGCTTCAGAGCTAGAGTTGTATAACAGAATTCCGAAGAGTGCCTATTTTCTCCATAGTTATCTCTACGAGATCGCCATGTTCTAACGAGAACTCGCCTGGAGGAACAACACCTGTCCCCGTGAGACATAACGTGCCCATAGGGGCAGGGTTATCTCGACAAAGATACGAACACAACTCGTCCACAGTCCTTTTCATCCTTGATGAATTCGTCTTCCCGTCGAAGACCAACTCTCCTTTTCTATAGATCTTGCATTCAATCTCAATGTCTCTTGAATTTCCTATCTCCTCAGGTGTTGTGATAACTGGCCCGACTGCACAACATCCTTTGTATATCTTGGCTTGAGAAAGATAGAGCGGGTTTTCACCCTCGATATCCCTCGCTGAAACATCGTTCCCGATTGTGTATCCCACTATCTCATTGTGCATGCCTACGACGAATGTCAACTCGGGCTCCGGAACTGTCCACTTGGAATCGCTTCTTATGCATACAGGTTCGTTTGGGCCTACGCATCGGCCAGCCGTCGCCTTGAAAAATACCTCAGGCCGTATCGCTTCATATACCTTGTCGTAGATTCCTTTGATCGTCGTTTCCGTTTCTCTCGCATGCCTACTCCTAATGTAGGTTACCCCGCAACCCCACACCTCAGGCGGTTGATAAGGGATGCGAAGACAAGCTCGCTCATTCGTAGGAAAGCCTGCCAGTGGATCGTATCGATATGTCCTCAACGTACTGTTCCGAATCAGCGATGAAACGAAACTCTCTACGGATACATCGTGGGCGTAAGATTCTTTCAATATCTCAAGGAACGATGAGAGTTTTCGATCCACCCCCGTCAGGTCATAAATTATGCCGTCCTTTACTACACCTGCCCGAATACCTTCGTTCAAGGTTTCGAATTGCACTATTCTCGTGTTTTCCCTCCCACCCGGATACCTCGAAACAATTTTGGTAATGAAGAAGTATTAAATCGCTTTGAAAGCATTAGACCTGAACGTAAGGTGCGAGTCTTGACTCGTAAGTATGACGTGATCGTTGTCGGTGGCGGAGTGGCCGGAATTAACGCTGCAGTGGAGGCAAGATCAGTTCGTCCATCTTCTTCTGTCGCTTTGGTGGCCGACGAAAGCACAGTATATCCAAGAGCTTCATTAACACAAGCAATATCAGGACTTGTCAAATCGGTTGATGATGTGTCCATATTCTCGCGCAACAGTTTGAAAGCGCTTGGAATCAAACCTTTTTTCTCTAGGAAAGCCGTTTCATTAGATTCTGATAATAGCACGATCACCTTAAGGGATTCGAGCGGAGAGAGATCCTTCGAGTACAGGAACCTTGTGTTGGCTACTGGTAGCCTACCCGCCGTGCCTTCCATCACTGGTTCAGCTCTTGACGGAGTCTTCTCAATCAAATGGATCGAGGATGCGCTGCGTCTTTCAAGTTTCGCGAGACCGGGTATGAAAGCCTGCGTTGATGGCGCTGGATTTGCCGGTTTGGAAGTGGCAGAAACCTTGTTTCAACGTGGCCTCAAAGTAACAATGGTGGTGCGGTCGCGAATTCTATCTCAGCTTTTGGAACCTGAGCTTTCCATAAGAGTCAAGGAGCAGGTAGAAAGATACAGTCTAGAAGTCTCGACCGGTTCCCTCCTAGAAAGTATTCACGGTGAAGGTCGCGTAAAGTATGTTTCTGTAAACGATAGACGATTGAAGGCTGATCTCGTCGTATTCGCAACAGGGGTTAAACCGAATGTGGAATTAGCGGTAGGAAGTAGATTGAAGTTGGGATCTACGGGAGCGGTCGCAACGGACAATAGCTTAAGGACCAACATAGAATCAATCTATGCGGCTGGAGATTGCGCGGAGACCTTAGATCTCCTTACCCGAAAGGCCGTATATCGACCCCTCGGGACGGTAGCGGCCAGGTCGGGAGAAGCAGCTGGCTCAAACGCGGCTGGAAAACGGAGAGAGTATTTTGGATATCTAAGGCGACAGTACGGTAGAGTATTTGGGATCGAGATAGTAAGTATGGGTCTTAGCACCAAGCAGGCGATAGGTCAAGGAATCAAGGCAGAAGCAGTTCCGATCGAAGTGCCTCATCCCAGTAATCCGGTTCTCTCAATCTTGAGGCCGAGTGAAGTGCTGCTGAACGCTGTTATTGAGAAGAGGAGTCAGAGGATAATAGGATGGCAAGCGATCGGAAAGCCTATACGCACATCATGGTACTCGCAGTTTCTGGAGGGGTTGATTAAAGTGGGAGAAACGCTTAGTTCAATTCAGGGCTTGGGATTAAGGGTAAGGCAAAGCGAACCTGCTGGAAGACAGGGGAATTTCTAGAATGTCAATCCTTGGAACTGGGTCGCGGTATTCTATTCATCTTTCGAAGTTGGTCGGCTACATCTTTCAGTCCAAGCTTCTTCAGCGTCTTCTCGTAGGGCCAGCTTGTCTTTCTATCCCACTCGTGAAGAGCGTAGTATCTATCGAGCATGCCGTTCAGTTCCTCCCTTGAATTCATGAGCCCTTTACCCGGTCCAGTTGGAGCTGGCTCGTTCATTAGTCTCCACGGTAGGTCATCGTACTTTCTATCAACTCCTTCTCGAACATTGAAACTTTTTTCCAGCGTTATTATGCGCCTTCCAGCTAGCATTATCTCTTTCTCGTTGAAGCGCATGCCGGTAGCCAGCGAGAACATCTCCGCCATATTCTTTGGGTTCACAGCGTAGGCTGCCGTGGAGCTGAACGCGCAGAACCCTAATGAGTCTGTTATAGCGTAGCAGTCTTCATGCCACCGGACGATTTCAGGACGGTATTCGGTTCGATAAGGTGTCGCCCACTTCTCGTCACCTGTTATCTTTTTTATCAAGGCAAGCCGCGTCGGAGTACCGCCGAATTCAGCGAGCACCTCGGTATGCAGATGATCTGGTCCTCTCGGATTGACCGAAAATGCAAGAGCGTAACCCTTGGCTGATCTGGTTTCCACATCGGATTGCTCCAGTCCCTTTGAGTTGCAGATTGCCCATTTCCAAGATCTCTTCCCCACTCTGCGTGACGCTCGCATCGTTCCTTCAGCAAGCATGTTTCCAAGTTTACCTTTCCTGTAGGCGATCTTTTCGATCGTTGCAATCAAGGCGTCAGGATTGCCGAATTTCAATTCTATGCCGTCTGTGCCCGCCTTTCCAAGCACTCCTCTCTCATAGGACTCCATAGCCCATTGGATCGTAACGCCAGTGGATATTGTGTCGAGCCCAAATATATTGCACAGTTCATTAGCCTTTATAACCGCGCCAGTGTCGAAATTCCCCGTTCCACCTCCAAGAGATGCTGAAGTTTCGTACTCAGGCCCTCCACCCGAAGCACCTGCGAAAGGCCCTGTCTTCACGCTGCAGTATCTGTGGCATGAAATAGTGCAACTGAAGCAACCGACGCGTCTGTCTAGGTATCCTTTCTCAACGAAACATTCTCCGGAAATCGGGTAGACACTGTCAACTTTCCCGACTTTGAAGTTGTATGACGGAAAAGAGCCGAGCTCATTGATAACTTCCATTTCACCGGCAGTGCCAGTCCTGTATAGCTTAATCGCTTCACGGTCCTTGGATAAACCAATTCGTGCGGAGAGTGCAAGCTCATTGAACTTTTCTGGGTCGGCGAGCTCTAGTTCACCTGTGCCTCTCACTGCGATGGCCTTGAGTTTCTTTGATCCCATGACAGCGCCTGCTCCGCCTCGCCCTGCCGCATGATATACTGAATTCATAACCGCTGCGAATCTTACGAGGTTCTCTCCAGCAGGACCTATGCATGCAACTTTGGCTTCCGGTTCATCGTTTTCTCGTTTTATAGTTTCATCGGTCTGCCTCACATTCAGACCCCATAGCTGCTGAGCATCTCGCAGCTCTACGTTGTCGTCGTTAATCCATAGGTAGACGGGTTTTCTGGATCTCTGGTACACAATAATATGGTCATATCCCGCGAACTTCACCTCAGCACCCCAATGTCCGCCCATGTTCGTCTTTAGGTACAGGTTTGTGAGTGCGCCCTTGCAGGTTATGGTGGTTCTTCCTGAAGAGGGAGCTGTCGTACCCGTCAGTACGCCGGTTCCAAAAATCAAAACGTTCTCAGGACTGAAGCAGTCTATCCCTGGCTTCCGAACAAGGTCCCAGAGCAGTTTCGCATTTATGCCTCTACCACCTAGGAATTGAATTCCAAGTTTCCGGTCCAAGTCCTCTTTCCATATCTTCTTCTTGGCCAAGTCAACATGTAGCATTTTGCCGGCCCATGCGTACATCTTCAGCTTCCTCCAGAGAATAGTGCGGAGAGAGCTTCAACTCGCCTCTCCAGAGATTTCCATTTCTTCTGCATATACGGACGCTCCAAGTCAAGATATTTTATCGCGCCGGGCATGCAGACTTCTGCGCAAGCGGGTTTACCGTCGCAAAGGTCGCATTTCACCGCGACTCCTTTCTGGACGTTTATCGCTCCGAACGGACACGCCCACACGCATTCCTTACAAGCTATACATTTTTCACGATCAACCACGACGGAGCCGGTTTTCGGATGCCGCGAAATAGCTTTCATTGGGCAGACGACCAAGCAGGGAGCAGGGTCGCATTGTTCACATATGATCGGAACACCCAAGCAGATGCTTTCTCTCTTGGGAACCCATATTCGAGTCTTGTTCAGACTGAACAGTTTTTCTTTAGCCGCGGAACATGCAACCATGCACGCTCTGCACGCGGTGCATGCCTCTAGATCAAGAAATAAGACTCTTTGAGCCAACTTGCTACCCCATTCATTGAATAAACCAGTTAAGCAGCCAGATTTTCATATAAACTTTGTCAGATATCACGGGGCTATGCAAACTTACTGTGAACAAAACAAACTTGAATTCTTTTATTGTGGGCATAGATTAGGCGGGCGGAGTTTTAGAGGGTTGCTTGCCGAGGGTCAAGCCTTGCTTAGTTGATTGAAGAGTCAGGCTCCTCAAGACCTACACCATTAAGCCATCTCGGAGATGCCGACTCGCCACCGCTTTCGTTTTAAAGCTTCTAAAGCACATGATATTTCGCAAAAACATCGCGGAGATAGGCGCCTTTCTTCAGCTCTTCTCTTGTCTTGTCCTCTCCACTAACTTTCTCAAGGGCTGTCTCAATGACTTGAGCTTCTACATCACGCGGGATCACTACAACGCCGTCTAAATCTCCGAAGACTATCTCACCGGGGTTAACTAGAACACCTCCGCATTCGACCGGCACATTGTAGTTTATGACTAGGCTTCTTCCGTACGAGTTGACGGGCTTTACTCCCTTAGCGAATACAGGAAACTTCATTTCAACGATCCTCTTGACATCTCGGGTGTAGCCATCGATAACGGCTCCGCTTGCTCCTCTCGCCTTGGCGGCTGTGGATAGCAGTTCACCCCAGAAGCATGTCCTCCTGGACTTGCTCGTAGAAGCGACTAGGACATCATTTGGCTTCAAGCTGTCGACGGACTCGATCTCTAGGAGGTAGGGATCCCTTGGCTCATGGTATACATCGACCGATAGCACAGTGAGGGCTCTTCCCACCAAGACGGCGTCTGGGAACAGAGGTCTTATCTCAGCTTCCATAGCTTGATTCCTAAAACCGATTCTATCAAGAACATCTGAGACTACGGACGAGTACAGCTTCTCTCTCATCATCTTGAACATTTCAGAATCACTTGACAACTTCACGTCACCTTCACATCCTCACATCATGACAAGATTACTTGACAAGTCTTAAAGAAGTAGCGATTATTGCAAGTGGCTGATTGGTATGGATTACGCTAGATCGCCGATTCTGCTGGAACCAACAACTTCCAATACGCCGGCTTCAATTATCTGATTCTCTTCCAGTTTATGGAAAACAAACATATCTACAACTCTAGTCGACGGATTGGAGCGTTATGGAAAGCCTTAAGATGCAAAAAATCTTGAGCCGTGATGATACCCTTCATCAGTACTAACACTGAACCGGTACTTCACCATACAATCCTAATCAAACCGGTCGAGCTCAAGAATTGGCGTATCGCCCGCCAGTTTCCACGGCGAGTCTAAAGTTCGGCGGTATCGGGAACAGTATCGGCAGATCTACTCCAGACGAAACATATTCTTCGATTCTCTCTATGATTCCTTGAGGGTTTCCGAAGGCACCGAAAGTTTCGACCATTTCGTTCGAGGCGTATCTTGAGGCCTCAGCCATACCTTCCTTCTCGAGTACTCCGCGTATCCTCGAGGCTTCAGAAGGATCTATATTGCTCATTTTGAGGACTTCTTCACTAGCGTAAGAAACCATGTATGCCACGAAGCCTCGGACAATCTTTCCTGGCGGCTTGTTCTTCTCTGAGGGGGCGCATGCGATATAGCATCCCACATCTATTTCAGACGGATCCCTATTCGCTCTCCCTGCTCCTATTTTCAAGTTCTCGCTTGCGTATTTCACATATGGTATGGGGCTTCCTATGGAATACAGGACCCCGTCACCTATCTCTCCAGCTAGCTGCAGCATTTTGGGTCCCATAGCGGCTAGGTAGATTGGGACACTCCTCCTCAAAGGTCTGAATCGACCGATAAGGTCGAAGTAGGGGTTAGCGCCGAACCTCACTTTCTCAACTTGAATGACTGAACCTCGATATGTTGTCTCTTTCTCAGCTAGCAGTCGTCGAATGAGCTCAACGCTTTCCCTCATAGTTTGGAGCGGTTTATCGACTTTGATGCCCATCTGCTGAATGAGAGGTATCACACCGGTTCCAAGGGCTAGAATACTTCTACCTTTTGACATTTCGTCGATCGTTGCAATAGTCTCGGCGATCAATACCGGATGCCTAGTATATGGGTTGATGACTCCGACTCCTAGCTTGACTTTCTTAGTCGCGAAGGCGAAGCATGCTAGTGGAGATACAGCGTCTCTAAGGAAGTAGTCTTCTGCAATCCAAACAGAGTCAAATCCTCTCTTTTCAGCTAGCCTTACGTATTGAACCATATCGATAATCGAGAGGGGAACCCCAGAGAAACCAAGCCCAATTCGCCTCATATGTATGCACCCAGTTCCGTTATTGTGTTCTCCACAATTCAACTTAAGCCTTGTCAGAGTTGAGGATGACCTTACCTCGAGCTTGCATATTGGGTCGCAGTCGCGTCATCATATTCAGCGCCTTCCAGACCGATGATTCTACCGCTTTTCTCGGACGGCCTCGCAGGCTCAATTACACCTCAGATGGTGAAAAGCTTAAGAAACGAGGACTCTAGATTGGCATGACAACCTCAAAACGGGGAATACGCTAGAGCTAAGGTGTCGTTCATGCTGTTGCTTGAGTATGAAGCGAAGAGGATTTTCTCGGAACAAGGGATTACTATTCCAAGGAGCGAATTGATTCAGAGTTTAGAAGAACTTCGAGAGCTGTCTGGCAAGTTCCCATTTCCAGGAGTGCTTAAAGCGCAGGTTCCTGTTGTCGGCCGAAAGAAGGCTGGAGGGGTTACGATTACACATGATCAGAATGATGTTGAAACTGGTGTCAGAAGCCTACTTGGAATGAGAATCAGAGGCTGCATCGTTCGCAAGATTTTGTTGGAAGAGTATTTGAACATAAAGAAAGAAGCATACCTCAGCGTGTCGATAGACGCATCCGAGGGAACGCCTTTAATCTTGGCGAGTAGCGTGGGGGGCGTCGATATTGAAGAGGTCGCCAGAATACATCCTGAGAAAGTTGTGGCGAGAACAGTAGATATCGCTTCTGGTCTAAGCGAGGATATGGCAGCGGAGTTGGCGAGGCGAATTGAGCTGGAAGGTATCCCTATCGAGAAGATTGTCGATGTTGTGAAAAGGCTCTATGAGATATTTGTGAAGTACGATGCGCTACTTGTGGAAGTAAATCCGCTCGTCATGACGACTAACAGGAGATTGTGTGCAGTTGGTGCTGCTATGACGATTGATGATGATGCACTATACAGGCATCTAGATATCGCTTCTCGCGACGAGGTACGAATTGAAGACGAGATCGAAAGAGACGCCCGAAAAGAGGATATCGCCTATGTTAGGCTCGATGGAGACGTTGGAATTGTTGCTAGTGGCGCGGGTCTTGCTCTTGCCACACTTGACTTGGTAAAGGACTATGGTGGTGATCCTGCGAACTTTCTTGATACTGGAGGGCAGATCACTCAGCAACGTATCAGAGCTTGCATGGAGATAGTCCTGAGAAACAAGAGAGTTCGCGGCCTCGTTGTTAATATGTATGGTGGGATAAATCCGATGGTTGAAGCAGCAAGAGGCGTAGCTTCATTTGTGAGAGAGAAACAGTTGAGAATGCCGGTTGTCGTAAAAGTACGCGGCAATCAGGAGGAGGAGGCATGGAGGATCTTGGAGGAAGCCGAAGTAACGGTGGTCAAATCCATGAGAACTGAGGTCGCTGTCCAGACACTCATGGAGCTCATGGGGGAAGCAAGCTCAATATGACGATTCTGGCTGATGAGAACAGTAGGGTTGTTGTGCAAGGGATAACTGGGAATATTGGTTCTGTTCAGACCAAGTTGATGTTGGGATACGGTACAAGAATCGTGGCAGGAGTGACGCCGGGAAAGGGCGGTCAATCCATTTATGACATTCCCGTGTACGATACAGTCGAGGAGGCTCTTCTAGAGCATGAGGCAGAGGCATCCATCCTCTTCGTGCCAGCCGGCAGGGTCCTCAACGCAGCAGAAGAGGCGATTGACGCAGGAATACGAATACTGGTTATAGTCACGGAGCATGTTCCTGTTCATGACACCCTAAAGGTGAAAGCATTAGCTCAAAAGCAAGGAGTCACCGTTTTGGGCCCCAACACGCCTGGCATAATCAGCCCTGGAAAAACAAAGATAGGAATCATGCCTGGCAACTTGTATCGTTCTGGTAACGTCGGAATCGTTTCTAGAAGTGCGACGCTTGCGTACGAGATCGCTGGAAATCTAACTGAAGCTGGGATGGGGCAAAGCACGTGTGCTGGGATAGGAGGCGACCCGGTGACAGGGGTTACTTTTGTCGACCTCTTGAAAATGTTCGAGAAGGACGGTGAAACTTCAATAGTCGTTTTGATCGGGGAGGTGGGCCGAACAGTGGAAGAAGAAGCTGCTGATTATATTGGGAAGAAGTTCTCGAAGCCGGTGGTGGCGTACGTGGTTGGCCGAACGGCCCCGCCGGAGAAGAAGATGGGACATGCGGGAGCAATAATCGAGAGAGGAAGAGGAATAGCTGAAAGCAAGATCGAAGCATTCAGATGTGCAGGAGCGAGTGTTATCAGTCGTCCTTCAGAGGTCGTCTCACGTGTAGAAGAGGCTCTCAAAGAGCGTCTATAGTTCGCCTCAAGGACGTGATGTTACTAGACGATTCAGCAACTCACCCGAGATGTTTCCTCCGCTTACGATTAGCCCGATCCTTTCCTTGACTCGCGGCCTATACTTGAAAAGGAGAGCGGCAAGAGAGGCAGCGGCAGAAGGCTCCGCGATAGTATGAAGCTTCCTCGCTAAGAAGAGTATGGCTTGACATAGCTGAGAATCTGTTACTAGAAACATCTCGTCAACATATCTCTGAATCATCTGGAACGTCAGATCGCCAGGTTGCCTTGAGGCCAAGCCGTCAGCGATAGTTTCAACCGACTTCTTTCTCACTATTCTCCGTTTTTTCCAAGATTCGTAGACAGCGGGTGCTCCTGTACTTTGAACGCCTACAACTCTTATCTTCGGTTTCATCGCTTTGGCGGCTGCAGCGATTCCGGAGATTAGCCCTCCTCCGCCTACTGGAACTATTAGTGTGTCAAGTTCAGGAAGATCTTGAAGGACCTCTAGCCCCATCGTTCCCTGTCCGGCAACGATGGCAGGATCATCAAAAGCGTGAATGAACACTGCGCCAGTTCTGCGTTGAGTTTCAATGGCCTTGCTGTAGGCTTCCTCATAGTCCTTTCCCATCCGAATTACCCTAGCGCTAAGAGCCTTGATAGCGGCAAGCTTTTCGAGATTAGGGTTTTCGGGGACGTAAACGGTTGCTTCTAGGTCGAAGACCTTGGCTCCATATGAGACTGCAAGTCCATGGTTGCCTGAGGACGCTGTTATGACTCCTCTCTTCCTTTCGGAGCTTGTGAGTCTGCTGATCTTGTTGAGTGCTCCTCTTATTTTGAATGCACCGGTCAATTGGAGATTCTCAAGCTTCAAGAAGATCTGGGCGTTCGTCCGCTCCGAGAGGACAGGCGAGAATACCGTTGGCGTCCTGACTATGAGATCTTTGAGAACGTTCGCTGCAGCATGAATGTCCTCGATATCTATCATCGTGTTGCCTCCTTTGCTCCAGCTAACGAGTCTTTTACCTGAATAGGTCTATTTCAGCCGGTCTGATGAGTTCTATGCCTTTGCCTTCCTCTTTTCTGCGGGGGTAGCCCTTGACTATTGCGACTGGCACTCCGTCAGACTTGTTCATCACGAGCTCTGCAGCAGATGCGATTTCATCAGCAACGGCCATAACTGTTACAGTAAGTACATAGTTGAACATGTCTCTCAGACCTCTGTAGTCTATTATCGGCTTCATCCCGGAAACCCCTATCGCAACGTTCACGTGCCCCATTCTCCAAGGTCTTCCAAAAGTGTCTGAAATTATCACAGCGACATCGACGCCAGATAAGCGCCTGATCGTAGCTCGTATTCTCCTCGCCGACTCGTCAGGATCCACAGGAAGGATAGAGACACACTCCTCGCCCTCTATGTTCGACTTGTCTACCCCACCGTTTGCACATACAAATCCATGCCGGGTTTCAACAATCAAGTGCTGATCTTGCATTTTGACTATGCGTTTTGACTCTCTTAAGATGACTTCGACATGCCTCGGATCTCTTCCAGTCTGTTTGGCTATGCGTAGCGCAAACGCCGATGGAACAATTTTATTCAAGTCTAGAACCCTTCCTTCCGATTTGGAGACGATCTTCTGAGTGACAACCAGTATGTCACCCTCCTCAAGTTTCATACCTTGTTTCTGCGCCGTATCCAAGATTATCGCGCCTATGTCGTCGCCCTTCTTGATCAACGGTATCTCTTCGAGACCTATGATCTGTATCAAGTTAGGGTACCTCTTTTCGAAATGAAGCCCCAATTTCAATTACAGAAGCGATAGAAAAAGACTTGCTAAGAGGTTGTTTGTCGATACAGTTTGCGGGTTGGTCTCTATGTCGAGCTCCACCGGGTCTTTCATTACTTCGTGGAAGAGCTCTCCATATGAGAGATGCTTTCACTCCTGCTGCAAGAGGTTCAGGAACATGGCCTTATCTAGAAATTGGCTTGCTATGATGCTTTCTCTTCGCTAGCAGCGAGAATCCTAACGTAGTCAGCTGTGTCGGTTGAGATGTCAGCCACCTGCTCCATCGCGTCTACCAAGTCCTTCAGGATGAGTAAAGCTGCTGGATCTAGCTTGGTTGAGTATTTGATG
>Ga0315314_1000798_pt1 | contig 31057 bp, 20 predicted proteins | sample TDP9_MG_FD_203631 | JGI IMG/M metagenome (GOLD analysis project Ga0315314, IMG submission 203631) | Freshwater sediment microbial communities from Lake Towuti, South Sulawesi, Indonesia - TDP9 | ecosystem: Environmental > Aquatic > Freshwater > Lake > Sediment | place: Indonesia: South Sulawesi... | reverse complement strand
TTTGGATGCTGAAATCTTATCTTGACGAATTAGAAACCGACAAGGCTCTTGCTGAAAAACGAAAGGTAGGTTAAATTGAAGAAGCTGGAACCGTCACCAACCTTCAACTACCGTTGGGACATAATCGTAGACAATTTCAACTTATCAACTATACGCTCATTCAGACGAAATCCACAGTTAATGGGAATTTTCCTTTTAACACTTTTTATGTAATTGAGAATTACTACTATAAGAGTAGCTCCCGCCAACAATATTGGAATTATGTTTTCCATGCCTGCAATTTTACGCATACCCGGAATCACAAGTCAAGTGCTTTTTTTGTATGAAACCAGCCTCAGCCAGAATCCGCTAATTACATTTTTTACACAGGCTTACGCAATAACAAAAACGGTTGCTTTGACCGACATAAAAAAGCCCCCACCGAAAATTGATAGGAGCTATTGAGCTTTTGTAAGTATTTTTATCCATCAGATCCTGTCTCAGGCTTTTGCTTTTTAATTGCCTGCGATAAATCCGGCAGTTTAGCTACCGCTTCTGATTCTTGTTCTCTAAGTATGTGGGTATAACGGCTCATTGTCAAATTTATATCACTGTGCCTCATAATCGACTGTGCCACCGTAGGCTGTATAACAGAAGCAGCCAGAAAGATTGAATTTTTAGATGGATGTGTTATTCTACCTTTAGCATAGCTATTAGAAAAGAGGCTTAGTCACAAGGAGATTACTAAAATGAAAAAAGGATGTTGTTTTTTCACTCTAACACTAATTTTTCTGCCCTTAATTTTAATTAGCTGTCATACGTCCGAAGTAGAGGTTTCAACTGTGGCGGACAAAGTGACCATTGTTAAACCATCGGATGCAACGGCGGCAGAAGATTTGGCGGCAAAAGAGATTCGCCGTTATCTGTATTTGCGGACCGGTAGGCTGCTCCCAATCGTCCAAAGCAAAAATAAACTGCCTTCAAAAAGCTCCCTGATTATCGTCGGGCAAAAGGACTGTCCTGCTGTCAAAACCCTAATCGCTAAAAATACAGCTCTGGCGTCATCGGTAAATTCGTTGGAACCTCAGCAATACCTGCTCAAGACTATAACCTTCGGGAAACAACGGGCGGTGCTGATTACCGGCGGCGACCCTATCGGGACGCTTTATGCCGCTTACCGATTCGCCGAACATTTAGGCGTGCGCTTTTATCTGTATGGCGACACAATTCCCGATAAGCAAATCGCTTTGAAAATGCCCGACCTTGACGAAAACGGCAAACCATTATTCAATCTGCGGGGGATTCAGCCATTTCACGATTTCCCCGAAGGGCCGGACTGGTGGAACACGGACGACTATAAAGCTATCATCGCGCAACTGCCCAAGTTGCGTATGAACTTCATCGGCCTGCACACTTATCCTCAGGGCGGTGTGGGGCCGGAGCCGACGGTCTGGATTGGTATGCCCGGTGACTTCAACGAAGACGGAACCGTGAAGTTCAGCTACCCATCAAGGCATTTCGCTACGCCCAACACCACCAGCTCCTGGGGCTATCAGCCGGCAAAGACGGGCGATTACACCTTCGGTGCGGCCCAGATGTTTGAACGCGATGACTACGGCCCGGACTATATGCAAGGTATGAATCCCTGGCCGGAGCTTTCTCAGGAAAAAGCCAACGAATTGTTCGACCGAATGGGCGAGACACTCAAAGAGGCCTTTGAGTATGCCCATACTCTCGGCGTTCAAACCTGTGTCGGAACGGAAACGCCGCTTATCATACCGGACACCGTAAAAGAGCGCATCAAAACTATGGGTAAAGACCCATCCGACCCGGCTGTTGTGCAGGAAGTCTATGAGGGTATTTTCCGGCGAATTACCAAAGCGTATCCGCTGGATTATTACTGGTTCTGGACGCCTGAAGACTGGACATGGGGTGACCCGAAAGATGAGCAGATTGAAGCCACGCTGACCGATTTCCGCGCCGCGATTTCAGCAGCCAAAGAGGTTAATCCGCCGTTCACATTAGCCACCTGCGGCTGGGTACTGGGACCGCCAAGGGACAGAGCGCTGTTCGACAATGTCTTGCCGAAAGAAATGCCTGTAAGCTGTATTAACCGCAATGTCGGTTTTGCACCGGTTGAGCCCGGCTTTGCCCGCGTTAATGGACGCCTGAAGTGGGCCATTCCCTGGCTGGAAGACGACCCGGCACTGATTATACCCCAGCTTTGGGCCGGTCGAATGCGGCGGGATGCAGCCGATGCACTCGCCTACGGCTGCACGGGCCTGATGGGCATTCACTGGCGAACACGCATCATCGGACCTAACGTCTCGGCATTAGCCCACGCCGCCTGGGAGCAAAGAGGATGGAATCCCGACTTCGGTAAGGAATTCAAACCGCCGGAACCAAAACTCTCAGAAGCTCGGCAGGGTGGCGATGCCGCTCAGTTCCCCAATAATCCCATAGCCGACACCCAAGAGGACCAGCTTTACCAAACGGTCATCTGGGACGTAAAAGCATATCGGCTGAAAGTGCCAAACGGCTCTTATACGATAACTCTCAAGTTTTGTGAGCCTCACTACAATGAAATTGGTAAACGAGTTTTTGGAGTTAAGCTGCAGAACAAGCCGGCTATTGACAAGCTGGACATCTTCGCTGAGGTGGGCCAGAACAGGGCACTGGATTACACCTTTGAGGGTGTGAATGTAACGGACGGCCTGTTGAATATTGAGTTTGTGAATATCGTAGAGTTTCCGTGCATCGCTGCTTTTGTTGTGCAGGGAGAGGGCATAACAAGAAAAATAAACTGCGGCGGACCAGCTTATAAAGACTACGAGGCTGACCTGCCGGCATCGGACTCCGACGGCAGACCTCGCGACCTACCAGTGGACGATTTCTATGCCGACTGGGCATTGGCGCAGTTCGGGCCTGAAGCGGCTGAACCAATCGCTAAGTTATTCATAAGTCTCGATGGAGGTCAGCGAACTGCTAATCTGCCGCGGCCATCTACCTGGGTAAACGGCCCTGGTGGAATTAACCCGGATGAAAGACCCTGGAAACAGGTAAGCAAGGAATATGCTTTTGTCGAGAAAATAGCCGAGCTACGCACCCAGGTCAAAGGAGAAGGTAATCTGGAGCGGTTTGATTACTGGCTGAACAACTTCCGCTATCTGCGGGCGATTGGACAGGTCAACTGCACCTGGGCAAAGTTCAACGCAGCGATGAAGAAGGTCAAAGAACAAAAGAATCCCGACGACCGGAAGCGATTAGCCCGACAGCTCGCCCTGCCGTTCAGAAGGGAGTTAGTCGCGCAGGTTGCAGATGTGCACCGGTATTTATTGGCGACCGTTTCAACAAATGGAGCAATGGGCAATGTAACCAACTGGCAGCAGCACATTATGCCGACGTTGCTTACCGAATCAGGCCGGGAGCTGGCTGACATCCTCGACGAAGACCTGCCGGCTGATGCAATACCTTCAAAACAATACGACGGCTCGTTGCGAATGATTGTACCGACCGTGCGCACCAGCCTGTCCGAGAGCGAGGACTTAAAGCTCAAGGTTATCATTCTGGCTGCGAACCAGCCAAAAGACGCAGCGCTTTATTGGCGACCGCTGGGTAAGGGCAAATACAACAGAATCGACCTCATACATATCGCACGTGGAGTATATTCTGTTAAGATTCCTGCTAACAAGATTAAGACCGATATTGAGTACTACATCGAGGTCAGCTCAACTGACGGTCGGCGGGTTAACTTCCCAGCTACCGCGCCAGATATCAATCAAACGGTAGTGGTTAATGGTGACTAAATAAGTGAGCTAAAGTTTGGAGTGCCTAAAGTTCCGGAAATAGAATATCAGTTTATCAGGAAATCAGGAAGCAGGTTATCAGTATATCAGGGTATCAGGAAAAGACAAATTCATGCTATGCATTTATCCTGACAACCGATTAACTGGTATTATTAACAAGGATAGATTAGGATGAGGAAATTCGATTACGCACGTCGCCATTTTCTCAAGACTATAGGATTGGGAGTTGCGGCTTTTGTTATTCGAGAAGGCAGGGACACTGCAAAGCTCTTTGCCAACGAGACAACAGATAAAAAACCCAACTTCGTTTTTATTCTTGCTGATGACCTTGGCTGGATAGACACCGGCTGTTACGGCAGCAAATTCTACGAAACGCCGAATATCGACAGACTTGCTGCTGAGGGTATGCGGTTCACTGATGCTTACGCAGCCTGCGCAGTCTGCTCGCCGACCCGAGCGGCAGTAATGACGGGGCGCTATCCGGCTCGCCTGGGCGTTACCGACTGGATTCGAGCCCGCTTCCAGGGAGGCAAAATTCCCGAAAACAAAAAGAATCCGACTGAATATGTCGGCGGCAAAAATAATAAGCTATTGTGCCCGCCCAACGCACTGTGGATGGAGCTCGAAGAAATCACTATTGCCGAAGCTCTCAAATCGGCAGGATATACTTCGTGCCATATTGGAAAGTGGCATTTGGGCGCAGATGATTGGTATCCGGAAAAGCAGGGTTTCGATTTCAACATCGGTGGCTGCGACTTTGGCCAGCCCCCAAGTTATCTCGACCCATATTCACGAGAGGGGCAGGGACCAATACCAACGTTGAATTCTCGTCAAGAAGGCGAGTATTTAACCGACCGCGAAGCAGATGAAGCGGTTAAATTTATCCGCCGATATAAAGATAAACCTTTTTTTCTTTACATAGCTCACTATGCCGTACATACACCCATCCAGGGCAAAGCCGACTTAGTCTCAAAGTACAAGGCTAAAAAGCCCACAAATCAGAAGAACCCGACATACGCTGCGATGGTGGAAAGTGTGGACGATGCAGTGGGCAAAATTTGCTCCGTGCTCGACGAGCTAAAACTGGCCGAGAGGACAATCATTTTCTTCACCAGTGACAACGGCGGCCTTATGGGCATAACGAGCAACGCCCCCTTGCGTGCCGGCAAGGGCTATCCGTACGAAGGCGGTATCCGTGAACCGCTGATTGTACGTTGGCCGAAAGTTATAAAACCAGGCACAGTCAGTAATGAACCGGTAATCAGTGTCGATTACTTCCCGACCATTTGTCAGGCCGCAGGTGTTCTGCTGCCGCGCGACCGTGACATCGACGGCGTTTCTCTACTCGGGCACCTGAAGTCCTGCGGCATCCAAAAGCTCAACCGTGATGCCATCTTCTGGCACTTCCCACACTATCGCGGCAACATTGTGCCATACAGCATCATTCGAGAGGGTGACTGGAAACTTATCAAAAGATATGAGACTTCGGCGAACTCGGTCGAGCAAGGCAAAACATTTGAGCTGTATAACCTGAAAGGAGATTTGTCCGAAAGCAACGACCTCGCAGAGGTGCTGCCGGAAAAAGTCAGACGGCTCGATGCTAAATTGACCAGATGGCTGAAGCTTTCCGGCGCTAAGCTGCCCAAGCCGAATCCAGACTACAAACCTGATACCGGCTCGGAGAAAAACAAAAGCGGAAACGAGTAAGCGCGAAAAGACCGAACAAAGCCTCCGCAAAGTTTCCCAAGATATTTCCAATTATTAGTTTCACTTTAATTTGATAGGTACGCCTTTGTCGCGAGATTCTGTTACGAGTGACTTTATCTCTTCGAGGAGCATCTGCAACTGCTGAGTATTTTCGAGCAGATTTTCGTAAAATCGTCCATCGTTAATGAGCTTGGCAGCACTGCCCTGGCCGTTGTTTACCTTCTCCAGAATTTGCCGTAATCCCGCCGCCGCTTTACCTATTTCTTCACTCGTATCAACCATCGCAACGACGAGCTCCTCGACTTTGGCATCGGCGTTTTTCAACGTTAATGTACCTGCAGCGGCAAATTGCCGGAATTCTTCTATCGTCTTCTTGGCCTGCTGCATCGTCTCCGTAGCCTGCTGTGACGCATCGGCCAAATTAGCCAACATTTTCTGGATATTTTCTTTGTTGACGGGATTGCCGATGACATCGTTGGCGTTACTAATAAAGGTTCTGAGTCCTTCAGCCACCTCATCCAGTTTTTTCTGGCTTTCTTCCGGGAAAAACTCGCTGGTCATACCGGTCGAGCCCTGCAGCCATATTTTATCCACCAAAAATATTGTTTCCGGCCTCTTGGGGTCGAGCGGTGCTTCAGGCTTTTCAGGGTGCTGTTTAAGTTCGATGTAACTACTGCCTAACCCTCGCGTCATCAGCTTTACCTCGATATTGGAGGGAATATTAACGTACCTTTTGTCGATGCTAAGAACAACCACTGTCTGATAATACTCTAAGCCGTTCACCATATCCCTTCGTATCTCCGGAGCCATAACCTTTGTGACTCGGCCGATTTGATAGCCGCAAAAGCGCACAGGCGTATCCGTCTGCACTCCCGGCGCTGTGGGGAACTGAACGAACACCTGAAAAGAGCCCATTTTGGTAACAGCGGATGGCAAATCACCGAATTTAAATATTAGCCACACGAGCGCACATAAACCTATTATTACAAATACGCCCACAATCATATTGCGTCTTCTTTGGGTGGTCTCATAGTCACTCACTGTTCAGTCCCTTTCAAATCACTGCGGCCTTCCAGAAACAACTCCCTTATTGCACGCAAAGGATAGCCGCTTTCATTAAGTTTTTTTATCAGTTTAATTCGCTCAATACCTTTTTCATCAAACATTCGTCTGCCGGTTGGTGTCACTTCTGTCGGCTCAAGCAGCCCGACCATAAGATAATATTGCAGAGATTGCCGGGAAATGCCAGCTTTTTTTGCGGCTGTACCTATAGGCGATAACTTTCTTTTCTCGCTCAACGCTCATCCCCAAAAAGGCAAAAAACGAAAAACCAACTGTCGATTAAATATTTTTTAGTGAATATTTTCTATTGTCAATAGTCAATTGTCAATGGCTTGCGCCAAAAGGCGTCCCCAAGCGGACTGCCGGGCGTGGGTAAAGCGGCCTGCCAGTTGTCGGGGTCATCGCCTGAGTGATACTCATCGGCCAACATCCTCTGGAGGACAAAGCCTTTCCCATCGGGAGCTTCGGGCCAGGGCGGCACATCCGCATAAATCACTTCATCCACAATTACCCAGCAAATCGACAGGCCCGGCTGGTCCGGTGCCATAGGTTGTTCCAGAGCGAGCCGTTCGCCGGCATTGGAAAGATTGTCCGACCAGGGTCCAAGAATATCAGCACCAGGAGCTAATGAGCGAGTATTATATACAGCAAAAAAGGTATCCAACCGGGAGGTCTCTACAATCGGGTCGAATCCAACTACAATCAATCTGCCGCCGGCCGGAATCGAGGCACCGGGAGGGAATGTATAATCAACCGCACCATCCAGCCGCCATGAGCCTGCTGTATTTTCCAGATAAATAAGGTCTTTTGTGGGGTTATATAACTCAATATACTCTTCGTTTGAATCTGCAGGATGATACATCAGCTCATCGATGACTGCGTGCAAGAGAGGATTTCCATTGGCAGAATCCGGCGATGGTGACATAGTAAGCCAGTAAGTCCCGCCATCCGGGTAACGGCCCAGAGATATATCGTTCTCCTGAGCTTTAAATCTAATACAGTCAACTATGCGGCCTTCCAAGGTGCCGGGCAGATAAGACAAAATTACTTCTTCACCTGCCTTGTTCAGACCGAATCCGCTGCTGATAGGATTATGGAAGCCGCCAACCTCGTCAAAACTAATCCAGCCGTAGCCGGCAATATCGATTGCAGGGATGGCCCATTTCTTTAAATCACCGATATCATCACTAAGATACCAGTGGCGCAGATTAATGCTCGTTCCGGTGGCATTATAAAGCTCTATCCAGTCGTTAGATTCGTGCTCAGGATGCAGAGGGTCATTATAATTGGTATGGGCCATAATTTCGTTAAGGACAACAGTAGTTAATGGTTCCGGGTCGTCCCTTCCTGGTGAGCCGCCAATATAACTGCTCGCGCGCCAGTTACCGCCGTAGTTTAAGGAGCCTTCAGGCTCACCCAGCAAGGCGGAATTCAAAGGTACCAAAGAATGTCCCCCGCCGTCGGAAGATAACGGCCAGCCCCGGACGCTGTTGTATTCGAATTCAGCAATAGTTCCGTTCCAGAAATCTATCAAGCTTATGTTTTCACCGTTGTTCGATAACTTACCGGAGTACTCACCGGCAATTTTATCAGTTAAACCAAATCCATAACGAGACCTGAAAGCAGCTTCGTTCCTTACCACAAGGACAAACTCGCCGGGCCAAAGGCTCGTAATCCTGCCATTACCAAAATCAAATGTAATACCTTCTACGAAGCAAACATAGGACAAGTCGATGGTTTCGTTGCCGATATTTTTCAATTCGACAAATTCAAATTCATCGCTGTCAGTCAAATCTCCTGCAGGAGCACCGGCAGGATTGTACATTATCTCGGTGATGCGCAGGCTCTCCAGGATACCGGCTGACAGCGGCTCACCTGCTATGAACTGAACCGGGTCAGACCAGTGACTCCATCGGCCGGTATTGTCCTTCATCCGGCAGCGAATCCGATAGGTTCCTCCAACATTAACTACACTTGCAGGTATTTGTATGTTACTGCTAAAGTCTGTTATCTCTTCACTTTCCCAGACGGCATCAATCTCATATTTTCCCGGGGTGGTTTGATAACTCGGCGGGATACTACTCGGATTGACCGGCTCTGCGGTCAAACGGATGTCAACAAAACAATCGGAACTGTCACTCAGGTAAGAGTTGATAACCTGTACTGCGATAACATTTGTGCCGGAAAGGAGATAACTTTGAGGGTCAGCTAAAGTATAAGCGGTAAAATCATGGTTCTCTGAACGGTTGCTGACAGTAGCGTTAAACGGCAGCTCAGCCGAGGGGGTGTTACCAGAAACAACAAGGACATCGTTAATCCAAATGTTGACACCATCATCATACTTAGCTTCCAGCACCAGCGCTCCGATAGAATCAACGTCCGTTACATCAAAGGTCTTGCGCAGATAGATTGTTGTGTATTTACCTCTCATATCGCTTAGATTAGTTACGATGAATGACTCACCGTAACCGATAACTGTTTTGCCGATGAGCCAGCCTGAGTCATTAAAACTAATCTGGCGCCATGGCACGCCTCGCGACAACGGCGGCTCCCGCGTACCTTTGAAATATTTCCACTCGGCGCCGTCCTCTATTAAGACTATATCTTGAGGCCCGGATACGACTTGAGAATCTGGGGCCACCTCAGCAACTCGCCATTTCATTGCGGCAAAGGTACCGCCACCCTGAGCATCAATAAAGGGGCTTGTCTCAAACGTAAGCGCATTGCTTGGAAAATCGGGTCCACAGGTTGCTATTATGTCAGGCTTGCGCGGGATATCGGGGTCATAGGTGGGAGTATCAAACTCTCTGTGGCTGGATGCCACATAATCTTTCATAATCTGGACCATTCCGGGAAAGTCTTTAGTTGCAGCCCTCTGATAAAATCGGCCCTGACCCGCCTTAGACGAGGCCGGGCGGGAAAGGTACTTTGGGTAGGCTGCTTCGCTCATAACCCAGTGGTAGTCCCACATTGCCCGGTCGGCGTCCACAATTGAAAGTCCGCCGCCGGGGTCATCAATAATAGATGCAAACTCATCAATCAACTGGTTCATCTGTCCGGGATTGTAGAGCAGGTCGTGAAACTCACGCAGGCGATTCAGAAATTCCAAAAAAAGGACTGGGCGCTCATTGATTCTTCCTTGTTTCCTGAACGGGTCTTCGCCGTCGCCATACATATTATCAGCCCAGGTCAAATCGACATCCCACGGCAACTGCGACCAGATACCGGACTGAGGGTTGAGGTAGAAAAAATAGTTTTTTCCGTACCCAACATCGCCGTGATGGACGCCTTCGACGACGGCCCGGTAAGAGTAATAGCAATCCAGTTCGACATTATTCCGCCACCACTGCTCGCTCGGGTCTGGGTCATAGTAATAGCCCTGCTTAAACGTCTCAAGGTCGGACCCATCAGTAACGGCCGTGGGACCCTGGTTTTCCAGCTCTCCTATATGGCTTTCTATCTTGTATAAGTTGCCATCAGGCAGTTCATGCTCATTCAAAAAGTGGCCGTCCATCTGTTCAATAACTAAGTAAAGCCCCCAGAAATCACCATCATACTGCGTCCCGCTAAGGGTTATTGGCGGATGCGCAGCGTTAAGCATACCATCTTCGTACTGCTCATCAATGATTCTGAAGTGCACCCAGTTGGTTTTTGGAGCCGGGACACCAGCCATATTGAAGAGCTTGAAAGTTATTGCTTCAAACATTCCCTGTTCGCCGCGGTGCCAGTAGTCGCCTTGCTGAATACAGGCCGAGAAGTTAAATCTGTTCCATTTGGTTTTGTACTTTTTGCCGTAGTCATCGCGAGCCTGGAAGTAATGGCCTCGATTGAAATCGAACTTCCACATATTCTTGCCCATAGCATAGCGCCAGACGCCGCCGCGCATGCGATACCGGATGTGGTCATAGACTTGCCCATCATAGACCAGCGTACCTCGCCATTTAAAATCTTTTCGTTGAGGGTCGCCCTGCTCGTGGCGTTCAAGCCAGGTGGCTGCTTCAACGTCTGATTTCTTACTGATAAGATGGTAAACTGGCAGACTCCGCATAACCTCGGTTCCATACTCGACCAGAGGAGTAACACCCGGTTGGATAGCACCGCGCCAGGCCGGCACGCCGTCATAGACAAAATATGCAAAATTCGGCTGCGGGTCATCGCTATACGGCACTATGAGACTGCGTCCGCCGGTATCTGTAACTGCAATACGGTACCGTATCAGCCGACGGTGGACCTGCAAAGAGCCTGGCATTTGTACCGTGTAAATATCATCATCGGCTATTATATCGCCGTTAAGTCCGTCATCGTGCATCGCGATGCTAATCCAATTCGAGTGGTACTGCCGGTCGTTGATGTTGATATAGCTGCCGGGTTCGACCACCTGGTAATCCAGCATTACACCGGCGACGCCGTCGAGGTCGGTAACCTTGGCTGTAATGATTACTGCTTCGCCCGACTTAGGCTGTTCGGGATAATGTTTCACCTGGCGGATATGAGGTGGGATGTTGTCGGCATAAACCTCTATGTTTTGCGCCGCCGGTGTGGGATAAACCGAACGCCAGCTACCACCAAGGTCGTTATCAAAAAATGGATTAACTAATTGGATAGAATGACCGCTGCCGGGCTGGTTATCCGGCACTCCATCACCGACTGTAGGCCAGGGGAATCCAAGCTGATAATCGACCTGGTCGATTTCCTCTCCCTGGGCATTACAAAGCTCGATATTCTCTCCTTCATTATCGAGCTTGCTTTCGAGCTCGAACGGCCCAAAGAGCGAAGTCAGTGGTATGACGAACCTGCCTCTGCTCCATTTGGCGTAAATATGAGCCGGATTTTGAGCCACGATAACGTAGCCGCCTGCTGGTAGTATTGCCCCGTCCGGAAATCGGTAAGAGATACCGTCACTGAAATACCAGCCGGCAAGATTAACATCTATTGTCCCGAAATTATGAAGCTCGACAAATTCCACCAGCTCGGTTTTAACATCAGGGTTGTAGTGAATCTCATTAATCACGACAGAAGGAGTAATATCTATTTGGACACTCGTGTTATGGAGCGAACCGCTTCGTAGGACAGCATCGGCCTTCACGGAACCGGCTAATGATACGATTATTATCAAAGCAAACAACAGGATTCTGAAAGACCTGAGCATCTTCCGACCCCTTCCTCACTGATTGTTTGGGCCACTAACTGCGGTTAGCACTTTATAAACTGTTAATTATAATTATTTTAACATATAAACAACAGTCGAGTCAATGTCTTTGATAAAATCGCAGTTAAATGTAAATAAACTTTATAGCATCTTAAAATTGATACCGGTAGCCATCAGACCGATAACAACCTTTCCAGGAACTTTCCGGCCTTGCAAGAGCCGTGGCTCGGCAGGATTTCTCTATTAACTATTATCTGTTGCCCAAAAAGTGTTTGTGGTTTCTGCGGAAGCAGGAATCCGGCTTTTTCGCCCTGGGCGCCCATTTTCGCATTGGTGACATCGCTGGTTTCTGCTTTCCGAAACAGGAACTAACTACAAAAAGTCCAGAAGTAGCTAATGATTAATGCCGATAAATTTCAGTTGAAACCAGCCCCTCCGAGGAGCTGGTTGAAAACTTTTGAATTGATATTCAGTTGGGGGGAGGGATTGTAATTTATGAATCATCCAGAGCGCCAAAAGATTGACGGAATTGTTAAACGGCCCGCTGAGATTATAACTATCAGTCATAACGCCACCATCAGAGCGGCCGCGGTTAAGATGTTTACTAATAAAGTCGGTTGTCTTATCGTCAATAATGACAATGGGGATTTTATCGGCGTCGTAACGGAGAGAGATATTGTCAACCGGATGGCCACATCATCGATGGATATTGAGAAAACCACCATAGACGAGATTATGACGACCCAGGTTATCTTCTGCTCCCCCAATACACCGAGCAGCAAGGTCCGGGAGATTATGACCTCTAATCAGATTCGCCATTTACCTATTGTTGATAACAAAGTTGTGGTCGGAATACTCTCAACTCGCGACCTTATGACACGTCAGCTTCTCGAAGACCGAGCAGCAGCCGAGGAAGTCGCAATGCTCTCGACTTGTCTGAAAAGCATCGACTTAAGTGAAGTCGCTGACATAGTTACTCGTGAGGTACCTAAACTTTTCCAGGCCGAAAAATGTGTTCTATTTATTCCCCGAGATGATTCTACGACTAAGGCCTCTACACTAATCAGCTACAACAATTGTTCCTGCCCCAAAGAGTCTCTGAGTCAAATAAAAGACATACCACGATTTTTTAACAGAGACGAATTTCACTATGACAGCATCCCGTACGTTTGTGAAAAGCTGGGGGGGCAATCTCCCCGACTGGTTATTCCGCTTAATATCTCCACTCACTGTTTTTCCCACGATTCTTTACTTTTGCGAAGCAAAACCGCCTGGGCGAATCAAAATGGCCCGGACGGCAGTCCGCAGGATGCCTTTCGGCAGGGCTGCTATTTGTGTATGTGCGGCTTGGCTGCCTCCATCGCCACAAATAGGGAGCTAACGTCCTATAAGGCGAAATTAGCAAGAGAAATCCTGAACTCCCATCTGACTAACGCAAAGTTGTACCAGGAGGCAAGGCTGACTTCCCTGACCGATGCCCTGACCGGAGTAGGCTCGAGGAAGCTTCTTGAGGATAAGCTTCAAGCCGAGTGCGCCCGCGCAAAACGCTACGCACGTCAATTCTCCGTTGCAATCATTGACCTCGATAACTTCAAAACAATCAATGATGTATTAGGCCATGCCACCGGCGACGATACGCTCAGAAAACTTGCACAATGTATGAAAAGCCAGAAAAGAATACCGGATGTGCTCACACGCTACGGCGGCGACGAATTCGTGATACTAATGCCGGAAACAAAAGCAAAAGATGCTGTTACATTATTGGAAAGGATTCGAGTCAAGGTCCAGGAAATAAAGGTTGTGGAAAACCTCCCGATGACAATCAGTTGCGGGATAGCACAAAGCCTATCCGACGCTACAGATTCTCCCAGAGAGCTAATTCGCAGAGCGGACCTGGCTCTGTACGAAGCCAAAAATGCCGGACGAAACTGTGTTAAAGTCTGGGACAAGACTATGTCAAACGCTCTAAATGACAACGACATCGAGACTGAGAAGATTAAAAAGCTCCAAAGACGCATTGACGGCCTATCGGTGCAGGCGGAAAAGGTCTTCCTTCAAAGCATCTGGGGATTGGTTCAAGCCCTTGAAGCGAAAGACCCTTATACAAAGAAACATTCCGAAAACGTAATGTACTACGCCGTGGGCATTGCCAAGACAATGAAAATCGAGCCGAAACAGTTAGAGACCATTCGCCGTGCTGCAATGATTCACGACATAGGAAAAATCGGGATACCCGATGCAATTTTATCAAAACCGGATAAGCTAACACCTCGTGAACGCGACATTATTGGGCAGCATCCGCTTGTAGCCGTCCGAATTCTCGATAAAATGACTTTTCTGGAACAGGAGATAGCTATCGTTCGACACCATCACGAAAAGTGGAACGGCCAAGGCTACCCGGATGGGCTATCCAATATTTCAATACCGCTCGGTGCCCGCATTATGGCTGTAGCCGATACATTCGATGCTCTTACCTCAAACCGACCGTACCATAATGCGCGCTCTCTTGCCAAAGCAATAGAAATTCTCGTCGATTCATCTGGTTACGATTATGACCCCAGAGCCGTTAATGGTATGGTCGAATGGGTCCAGACAGTTCGCAGCGAACTGGGAGTAGAACAGATCACGCCGGAGGATTTGCTGGATTCACAAAGGAAGCTCGACCAAAGCTCTTTGGCTCCGCTTGTTGCCGAAGCAGTTACTAAATAACCTTGCAGCAGTGAAGGAGCTTAAGATTGACTATTTTCTATTTACTATTGAAAAGAAAACTTCACTCAAATTCAATAGAAAATAATCAATAGGCAGGTGGATGGCCGTTTGAACACTCTACAAAGGCCTATTCGTGGCGTAAGGATTCAATTGGGTCCATATTGGCTGCACGATAGGCCGGATACAAACCGAAGATTATCCCCACACCGGCACTGATTCCAAAGGCCAACACTAATGAGCCGGTCGTAATCACCGTGCGCATCTGCCCAAAATGGGTTACTAAAAATGGTATTAGAGACCCTAAAATAATTCCAAGAATACCTCCGGACAACGTTAAAATTAACGTTTCCGAGAGGAATTGAAAGATAATATCTCGCTTCTTGGCTCCGAGAGCTCGGCGAATACCTATCTCTCGCGTGCGTTCACTCACCGTGGCTAACATAATATTCATAATTCCAATACCGCCGACTAAAAGTGAAATCACAGCGATTGACCCCAGAACGATGGTGAAAATCCGCTGAAATTCCTTCGCCCGCCTCATTAGTTCCAGTGGGACGGTTATTTCGTAATCACTTTTTTTATGGAATCGACTCATAAGCGTCTGAACACTCTGGCGTGTTCCCATCACCTGGTCTATCTTCTGGACCTTGACAATTATCTCCTGCAGCTCAACTCTTTCTATTTTACCCGTGCCTGCGGTAATCTGCATCGACATCTCACCAAAACGATTCCGAACCGTATTCAGAGGAATATAAATGCAGCCTAAGTTCGCACCGGCCTTCTTCGCTCCCGTGGAATCCTCATCTTTAAGACTATTTGTTGTTTGGGTACTGGCCTGTTCAGTAACAATGCCTACTACCCGATAGTAATCACTGGCTATTTTAACATCCTGGCCTAATGGGTCGTCAAAGGCGAACAACTCTCTGACCAATTTTTCATCAACAGCACAAATGCCCCGCTTGTAATGCATATCTGTGCTGCTTAGAAACCGACCGTATTTTAACTGGACATTCGATATTTCAGGATACCACGGCACTGTACCGATTACTTCTACCGCCACCCTGCGAGTGCGATACTGGGCTTGCTGAGAGAGACGGCGATTCGGTACTATAACCTGGACGTCCGGTATGCCGTTGCGGAAACGCTCGGCATCGTCATAGGTCAGACCATATTCTTTCAGGGTTTGCTGTTGACCACCAGCTGTTTGGTCTTCAGGAGGGTCTATTGTTTTTATAATAATATTGCGGCTGCCAAGCTGGGCAATCTTTTCCTGTGCGTCCCGACTGGCCCCTTCACCTATGGCGAGCATTGCAATAACTGAGGACACGCCGAAGATAACACCTAATGCGGTCAGAGTCGAACGAAGCTTGTGCATCCACAGGCTTTTTGTACCCAATTTAACTGTGCGCTTAAAACGAAATAAAAACATAACTTGTTTACCGCTTATTATATTCCTGTTTTTTTATGCGTCCATCTAACAGACTTATGATTCTTTCGGCACCGGATGCGATACCCTCATCGTGGGTAACGGCTATCAGAGTCTTATTCTGCTCATGCAAATCGTTAAGAATAGTGAGAATCTCGGCACCGCTTTCAGAGTCAAGATTGCCCGTCGGCTCGTCGGCCAAAATAATCAGGGGGTCGTTCGCCAGCGCCCTGGCTATCGCCACTCGCTGCTGCTGACCGCCACTTAGTTCCGAAGGCCGATGCTTGAGCCTGTCCCCAAGCCCTACCATTGTGGCTAATTCCTTGGCGCGTTCGGCGCTTTCCTCCTCCGTAAAGCCCTGGTAATACATTGGAACCTCTATATTTTCTATTACATTGAGCTGGTTTATCAGATTGAATGACTGAAACACGAAACCAATACGGGCACCACGTATTAAGGATAGCTGGTCATCGTCGAGAGCGGAAACATTCTGCCCACCAAGCAGGTATTGTCCGCTCGTGGGACGGTCGAGGCAGCCAATCATATTGAGCAGCGTGGATTTGCCTGAACCGCTGGGGCCCATAATTGCTACATATTCGCCGCTGTTGATGGTCAAATCTATTTCGCGCAATACCCGCAGCTCCACTATCCCAAGCTGATAATTCTTACACAACTGCTTCATCACTAATATCGGAGTATCACTTTTCAAATCAACGGTTTTGTTCACTTCCTGCATCGCCTTGTCTCTGCCTCATACCACTTCCACCTTGTCTCATTCTTTCACGCATATTCCTCATAAGCTCTGTTTTGAACTTTTCCGGGTCAGTCTTACGTAGTTGTTCGAGCTCTTTGGCCTTTTGGGGGTCGGCCTCTGCCAGACGTTCCATTATACGACCAATCATTTCGTCTGTTAGCTGAAACTGCCTGCCCTGTTGCTGCCTTCCATCCTGTGTTCTTTCTCCACCTTCCGGTGGTCTCATATCCTGTGAAGGCTCTCCCTGCGGTCTTTCTCCAGCCTCTGATGGTCTTCTTTCGCCACGTGTGCTTTCCCTGTCCCCGGACCTAAAAGCTCTCCTTCCTTGTGTCTGGCCGTTAGGCTGGCCTCGAGCTCCCATATCATTCACATCAGTCGCACCCGGCCTTTCTCTCTTTTGTGGGATTGGTTGTTGCTGTTCGATTGAGGCTGGACCACTCAACTCACTGAAAAGCGGAGGATTGAGCATCACCTCTTCACCGACCTCCAAACCTTCAATAATTTGCGCAAACGTATCATTAAAAAGCCCCGTTTGCGCCATACGTTCTTGAGGACCCTGTGAGGTCATAACGTAACAGACTTTTCTGTTTGCGCGATTTGACACTACCTGAATAGGCACAATTATAACGTTCTCTAATTGCTCTACGAGAATCTGTACCTTGCACGACATTCGACTTTTAAGAAAATCATGTGTGCCGTCTATCTTAACCAGGGTTTTGTAAACCTTAAGGTCGGGATTCATAAAGCCACGCTGCTGGTCTGGCAGCGGCGCCACCTCAAGCACCTCGCCCTGCAATACTCTGTCGGGGAAAGCATCCATAACAATCGTTGCAGGCTGACCTGCCCGTACCTTATCAACCTCGGTCTCGTGGACGCCGATTTCAGCAACCATCGCCGCAGTATCAGGCATTGATATAATCGTTTGTCCCTCAGAAACTGTTTCTCCTTCAGCAATAACTCCGCTGCTCATTCCGGTGCCTCTGCCTCGCATAGCCCTGAACATGTCGTCAGTGCCGCCGGTACCATATACTACCAGACCCGGAGCCTGTGCTCTAATAGTACAAAACCCGATTTGCTCTTTTACTTTTTTGACTTGCGCTGTTTGCCTGTAAAGGTCTTCTTGGGCGGCACTTAGCCTTACCTGGGCCTGGGACAGCCTTGAACGGCACTGGGCATAAATCCGCTGTAATTGGCGACCGGCCTCAATGTAGTTACTAAGATATTGCTCGGCATTTTTCGGAAAATCGTATTCTTTGAACAAAGCCAAAGCCACCTCGGCACTTTCTTTTGAAAACCTACGATTTTGTAAATTTAACTCATCTTTTTGGAGGTCGAGGTCGGAAACGTAATTTGCATCGTGGAGTTTTTTGGTCCCGGCCAGGGTGTCTTCCGCGTTTTTCAAGTTGCCCTCGGCCATAACAATGTTATCCTCCAATCTTTTTAGCTCCTCCCCGGCAGCCGACCCATCCAATAAATTCGGGTCATTCTGAACTAATCCAAGAAACGGTGCTATATGTTCCGTCAAGTTTGACACTTCATTTACATCTTTAACCAATTTCCCTGCGAGCACCGCACCCAAATATTTTTGAAGGTCCAACAGAGCAAACCTTACTTTCAATCGACCGTCTGCGATATCGCTTTCATTTTGTATTATCTGAATGTCACGTGCCTCTGTTGCTGAGGTAACGCTTTCCGTGTTGCTGGTAAGCTCCTTTTCCTCTTGTATTAATCGCTCTGTCAGGCCCGAAGAATCCAGTTGTACAAGTATCTTGCCGTTATTTACATCTTCTTGAGTAACATAGGTGCCCGCAGGGACGACACTGAGTATTGTTAAATCTCCCGACTCCCTTCCTCTTTCGACCTTGCATTTGTATTCTATTGATTTATGGGCTCTGATACTGCCGCCTTCGGTAACGGCGATGGTCAAATTATCACGGCGCACTGTGAAGGTTCCGCCGCTCGATGTTTCCGAGCTTATGTTCTTTTTTATCGTTGCTGCCACTAATCCCGAGACCAGCACTGCCGCTACAATAAGAAGCAGCAGAATCAACCAACGCCGCTTAATGCGTCTCCCAAAACGCCGACTTTGATTTTCCGATACGGTTTGATTTTGTTTGTAATTTTTCATTGTACTCTTTGCTCCCACATTCCATCCGGTTTAACCTGCAAAATACCAATATCACGAAAGAAGCTCATTTTAGCAATTGTATGATTGACTAAAGCTCCCGTAAGGTCATTTTGAGCTCGAACTAAAGCATCCTCTGTTTCCAACAAAAGCCTTATCGTACCTCGCCCGTATTCTAAAAGCAATTTCTGTTCTTCCACGCGCCTTTGGGCCAATTCCAAGCCTTTCTTTTGGATTCGGTAAGTTTCTCCGGTCTCGGCCAGGTCACGATAAGCCTGACGTACGTCCAATTTGACATTCTCGGATTCATTATCATATCCGCGCTGGCGCTGTTGGGTTGTTATCAGCGCCTCTCGATAAGCATTACGTTCAGCTTTTCGGTCTAACGGCAAATCGGCTGCAAAACCAAGATTATAAGTCCCCCTGTGGAATTCTAATCTGCTAACTTTGGTTTTCTCGGTCGAGCTTACCTCTGCGCTGCCGGTAAGATTTAGCTGCACGCCAAGCCCTTCAGCAGCTAATTCGAGTTTGCGTGCCGAATCTTCAAGCTCGTCTCTTGTGTTAGCCAGGTCCAGGCGCCGGGCCAAAGCCATTTCCATTGCTTCGACTTCCGTATATTCAGGCTGGCTTATGCCAATTGTTTCCAGCGCTGCCAGCTCATTCTGGTCTAATACGACGTTGGCATCGGTTGGTAAAGACAGCCTAATTTTAAATCTATCAAGAGCCTGCTGATATCTTTGTTGGGTTGTAACAAGGTTGTTTTCTGCACTAAGTAGGTCCTGCATAGCCTCATCCGCATCGGATGGGGCTCTTTGGCCAACGTCAACCTCCATTTTCAACTGGTTTGTTGAGTCAATCAGTCTTTTATAGCTTGCTTCGGCGATGGTTACTGAGTTCTTTTGTTGTAAAACAATGTAGTAATCGCTTATAATGCCAACTACAAATGTCTGACGATAACGGTTGAATGTGCGAATCCGATATAAAACGCTCCGCTCGGCTTGGGTCAAATTCTCCCGGGCGACCTTGCCGGCACCGGCTCCCAGCAAAGGCATAGTTACATCGCTGCTTAAAACCGAACCCAGTGTCGCTCTCGGGTCGCCGGTAAGAAAGCGTGACCAATCGACCGCAATGCCAATATTAAATAACACCCCGTCAAGCAACAATAATCGCTGGTCAACACCTCCAGATGCTTCAATGCTTACATCATCCGCATTACTGCGGTCATCTACATAACTTCCGTCTATAGTCCCAAACCATTGCCGCGCGTACTGATGCCGTGTCAGTGTTAAATCAAGTGCTGCAAGGTAAAGGGATTCTTTTTGAGACTGGTAATCACGGTTAAATTTAGTGGCAATTTCAACGGCTTTTTGAAGATTTATAACGCCTGATTCCGGTATCATTTTTGGGATTTCAACGTCAACGTCATTCGGCGACGCCGGGTCGTTAGAATCACTGATTGTATAATTAGCTTTTATACCGAAATCATCCTGCCATTTGCTGTCGATAATCTTGTAAACTTCCTTATCGGCATCGGCTTTATGGTATGCGGGACTGCACGCACCGGCAAAACCAAGAATAACAGCAACGCCGAGCACCCAGCATAACAATGTTACAGGTCGAAGCTTGCAGTACATAAAATTCTTCTCCAACACACTTCCAACTTGCCTGATGCTTATATTCGAATGTAGCTCATTATAAGATAAGATGTTAGAAAACAAAGACAAAAATCTCCCCCCCAAGTGCTCCCAATTTTGAATATTTGCTGTAAGTTTCACGCCAGGTTCCGGTTAAATCTGCACTTTCATCGATTTATATGCCTATACTAAAAACGGCAGGCAATTCAATCGCTAATTTTTAGTCTTTCATCATAAAAGTTTAGACGCTTTGGTCTGTAAAAATATTGCAAAAAATCCCATAATCTTCAATAAGTAACAAAATAACATCTAATTTTGTTGCACAACCTGGCAAATAAGTGTAAAATTGCAGTTTGCTCAAAGCTGGCGGCGTAGCCAAGAGGCCCAAGGCGACGGTTTGCAAAACCGTTATTCGCCGGTTCGAATCCGGCCGCCGCCTGTTCTTTTTATCTTCAACCCATAATCCGGGAGGGAACTATGAAAGTAAATATCGAAAATCGCATTCTGGAGCTCCTTGATGGCGATATTACCGAAATGCAGACCGATGCTATCGTCAATGCCGCCAATGCCCGGCTGATTTTGGGCGGCGGTGTTGCAGGGGCAATCAGAAGAAAAGGCGGTCCCAAAATCCAGCAGGAATGCAACAAAATAGGCGGAACATTTGTTGGCGGCGCTGTAATAACAACAGCCGGAAATCTCAAAGCAAAACACGTCATTCACGCCGTAGGGCCTCAGATGGGAGAAGGAAACGAAGACCAAAAGCTAAAAAATGCCACACTGAACTCTCTTAAGTTAGCCGATGAAAATAATCTAAAGAGTATTGCTTTTCCGGCCATCAGCAGCGGCATCTTCGGCTTCCCTATCCAAAGGTGTGCAGAAATAATGCTCAAAACGGCCATCGATTATCTTAAAGGCCAAACCGGCCTGAAAAAGGTCGTCTTTTGTCTCTTCGGCAAGGAAAGCTTCCAGGTCTTCGCAAATCAGCTTAATCAGGAAATCTCTGAATGAGGGCAATAATATTAGACAAACAATCGCCAATCGAGGAAAAACCCTTAAAAGCCGCCGATTTGCCCATACCAACGCCCGATGACAACCAAATTCTTGTTAAGGTTTCGGTTTGCGGTGCCTGCCATACCGACCTCGATGAAGCTGAGGGTCGGCTGAAGCCTACAAAGTCGCCAATCGTTCCTGGCCATCAAGTGGTTGGAAAGGTGGCTGAAAAGGGAAAAGACGTAACAAAATTTAAAATCGGCGACCGCGTCGGAATTACATGGCTTTATTCGGCTTGCGGCAAATGCGATTTTTGCGAAACGGGCAATGAGAATCTCTGTAACCAGGCAAAATGGACCGGCAAAGACGCCAATGGCGGCTACGCCGAATTTACTGTTATCGGTGAGGATTTCGCCTATCACATCCCTAAGGAGTTTTCAGATTCACAAGCAGCTCCGCTTTTATGTGCCGGTGTAATCGGTTATCGCACACTGAGACTTGCGGATGTAACAGATGGCCAAAAGATAGGCTTGTTTGGTTTTGGAGCATCAGCCCACATTGTGATTCAGATAATCAAATATAAATTCCCTCATAGCCCGGTCTATGCCTTTACGAAAACAGCCCGGCACGCCGAGTTAGCCAAAAGCCTCGGCGCCGTCTGGACAGGCCGCTCTGGCGACCGGCCGCCTGAGAAGTTAAACAAGATTATGGATTTCACGCCGGTAGGGGAATGTGTCCGGGATGCCCTGAGCGTTCTGGAAAGAGGCGGTCGGTTAATAATAAACGCAATTCGTAAAGAAACACCCGTCCCACCGCTGGAATATGAAAAATATCTCTGGCTCGAAAAAGAAATAAAGTCTGTTGCTAATGTTACGCGTCGGGATGCTGAAGAATTTTTGCCTTTAGCAGCCCAAATACCTATCACGCCCACAATCGAAGAATTCCCACTTAGCCAGGCTAACGAAGTGCTCCGCTCGATTAAACATTCGAGGCTTCGTGCCGCCGCCGTCCTAAAGGTCTCCGAATAAAGAGCTTGAACTTAGTCAGCCGCAGCCTGGGTGCGTAAATGCGCTGATGTTGAAACTAAAAGCCTAAATCCCGCACGGTCGGCCTTGGAAAACGAAGCAGCAAACTGCTGTCGTTTGAGCACTAAAGAAATCGAATTGGGCAAAAACCTGCCGAGGGCAGTTGAATTTATCAAAAGAATTTTGTATAATAATAACAGAAAAGCTTAGCATTGCGGTTACACCAAGATTAAAAGGAAAACACAGGTTCAGGAGAAGGGAGAATAAGGTTTTTTAGAGGCTGGCACAATGGAGACCAAATTTAATGTCTTCGAGATTCTCCAAATAGCCGAAAAAATCGACCATAACGGCGCTAAATATTACCTCAAAACGGCTGAACTTTTCGATGACCCGGAGCTTCGCAATATATATCACAAGCTGGCAGACTGGAGAGCCAGGCACGAGAAAATCCTCGCACAGAGGAGAAAGCGGTTCTCTGAAAAGACCGGTGAATTCGGCACCTTCGACCCCAATAATTACGTCCTGTCAAATCCACACGTAATGGCAGGTCTGGCCGTGTTCTCCCACAAGCCAGACTCTTCAGAAAGGTTGAGCGCAGCAAAAACCAAAGAGCAGATACTTAAAGATGCCGCCAGAAGAGCAAAGGAAGCTATCATTTTCTACAATGGATTAAAAGGCTTTGCCCGTGGCCCGGCCAGCAAAGATACACTTGATAAAATTATCAAAGAAGAGAACCGGCACATCCGTCTCCTCAGCGAACAATCAGAGCAACGGTAATGGACCATTCAGCCAACATTTAAAAAATCGGAATGCCGGTTTTGTTACTTGCCCTTGCGCGTGCCCGCACCAGACGCGAGGTTTTGCTGTATCTGCTTATAGATAACCCGTGACCTTTCCTCTTCGCCGAGTAGTTTGCCTGTTTTAATACTCAGCTCACTGCTATCGTTCGGCCCCGGCTCAATCCATATCGTAATCTTCTTACCATCCGCAGCTTTGGCGACAATTTTTGCAATAAAGATATCTTTGGCCTGTTCGGTAACCTCTAACTCTAATTGTTTTAGAGCCTCTAAAGTCGCCAAATATACGCTGTTCAAGTCTTGGCCTGCCACAGCGTAAAGTTTGCCGCCTGAATAAACACCGGCATCGCTACCTATGATTGTGGGTCTGCCACAGCCGTACATAGCCAACATCAAACCGGCAAGCATACAAACTGTACAAATTTTTTGCATCGACATTTTTTTCTCCTTAAAAAAATTATCATTCACGCCGTTTATTTATCTTAAGCGGCTCATATTGTCAACTTTTTAATATTACTTCCATCATCGGCAGCGAACAAGCTGGTCCATATTTATCTGAAGGTGAGGAATTTTTGTCTTTAAATCCTCGATAAAACGCAAACCATCCTTCCAGTATCCCGCTGTTGGCCTTAAATCTGAAAGAAAACCTGCAAAATAGCGGTTTATATTCTGGACTAAAAGTTCCCGCATATATTTGCTTACCATTGATGCCAACGACACCGGCAAAAATCGCTCATCTGCACCGACTGCAAAATGCAAACGCATCACTTTACCGTCGCCTCGCAATTCGTAACTGCTGACCGCGGGGCTCTCACGAAGAATCCTCAGCTCCATATCGCTGAACATCCGTTGAAGGTTTTTCCGATAGTGGACTCGTCCCCCTTGTCTGTCTATTATAATTTGTAAATCATCCCCGGCAAAATTATCGAAAGCCCGCTTTATAAGTCGCGAGGTAGCGGTGAAAAGAACATCAGCTTTGTTCTTCACCGAGGCCATCATTTTGTTGTAGTACCCGACGTCCAGACAATAGCTTTTCAGTTCCAGCAATTCGATGCCGTTTGAGGCCATATCGTCGGCCAGAACCGCCGATGATATTGCCCTGTCGGCGGCATCAGCCGAAAGACGATAACTTCCGATACCCTGGTACCACGGATAAGTGATTATTCGCTCAAGGCACTCCGGACATAATAACTTTAGAAATTCGGCCAGCGTGGCCGGCTCTTTATCAAGACATTTCAAGACCCCCAGCACCGTCCGCTCCAGATGCTTGATTCCCACGGTTTTGTTGTAAGCTTTCTTGCTGTCGGTGATGAGCAGTCGTCCGGCGAGATGGTTTCGCCTTTTGCCCACACTTTTTTGCAAAATCTGCCACAGGTCCGACGTCAAAAAATGATGTGGCAGCGAAAAAGTGCTGGACGATATGACCAACGGCCCCAGAATCGGCCCATAGCCGGCTTCATCAATTCCTACCAGAACAACCATCCGCAGAACTCCTGCTATCCATACCGAAATTACCTTCCTTGCATTTGCAATGAGTCGTTACATTATACTATCCGGATTAACATTATGACTAATGATATTGCTGATTACAACTTTAAGCAATCTGCTCAGAGAGCAGACTACCTTCTCATTGGATAACCGACCGTCTGGACGGAGAGCACACGCTGTTCAGGCCGTTCCATTATGACGCCCCAATCCCAGAAGGGCAAACACTATCCAATTTTGAAATTTCAATATTGGCACAAATATTAAAAAAATCCGTTTTTTCGCTTTGATTGCGAGGTCACAGTAAAAAACACTGTTATTATACAGGATTATTGCTAAGATTCAGCTTCTCTATACATATATACGTATATCACACACGGCTATCTCTGATTTATAAAGGTAAATAGTCCTTTTGATTAATCGAAAGGACTATTTATATATCAAAAAAACTTATCGGCATCGCGTGATTTTCAATCAACAAAGGTAAAAAAGGCACTCTAAATCTTGGCTTTTCGTAGTACATTGATAAATTCGAGAATAACACTTGTCTTACCTTTAACTTCCATCTTACGAAAAATATTACCAAGGTGAGCACGCACTGTATTGTATGCAATATGCAGTTTATCGGCTATCCTAACATTATCAATATCTTTGCATACCAATTTAGCAACCTCTATCTCTCTCGGTGTTAAATGCCAACATTTTCCCAAATACTCCCACTGTCTCTTAGTAAAAACCATAATTTGCACTCCTTTTGTTACTGAACACCTTGCTTAATTTTTTTCTTGTTAAGTATCTTGCCTAATCTCTTATTTATTAAGAAAATATAAGTAGTCCTTTCGGCTAATCGAAAGGACTATATATATTATACTGTTTGCTTCACAGACTACTGAAATATTTCATTTTGATTTTAACTTTCCTCCGCCCCCAGCCGATTCCAATCTCGGCATTCTTAATCAACAAACAGGCTGAACGTATCTGATAAATGATGGGTTGGTATTATAGTGCAGATATGGAATTTGAGGGTTTTCCATGCTATAATCGGCTATTGAAACAGGTCGCTAAAAAGTGGTTCACCAGTTCTGGAGATAACGAAAACAGATGAGTGAAACGAGCTTACTTTTGAAGGCATACTATGAAGCCCTTTATGAGCGGCTTCAAGCCAACAAAGAGCTTTTGGCAGTGAGAATAGAAAAACTACTGGCAGAGGAGATTGCAGAACGTGGGTTTGAGGACTTTGACGAGGACAAATACGCCGCATACAAGGACGCGTGCCTGGCATTTGTTGATGAACGAATAGAGTTATACAACCCATTTGGGATTCAATACACATTTGACCGCACCCGGGCCAGGGAGGCATTTGAATTAGAAATGCAGCTTGATTGGTATGACAGCAGGGCTGAATTTGAAGCTTTGGTAGAAGCGGCGCGCAATAAGGTAAAAGCGGGCGTTACACAGGAAAGATTGCGGCTGCTGGCCGATGAGCTTATCGAGGAACTCGGAGCATTTCCGGATAAGAGTATTATATCTTCTTATGAAGCCGAACCGGGCCTGAGGAAGCTGCCGGACTATGTGGTTGCGCGAACGATAGAAGAAATCATTACGTGAATGAAGATACCTGTAAAAAGTTTTTAGAAAATAAACTGTTTGAGGCTTCACCTCAAATCGCATTATTTCTGTATTCCCGCTCCTTCGACCCATTCGATAAAACTCAGGACAGGTTTGGCGGGAATGACAAATTGTTTTGGTTGTCTAAAAACTTTCTAACAACGGCAAAGAATCTAAATTTGTGAATTTTTCAATTTGATTCTTGCTATTGCTTTTGTTTTCGATTATTATGTTATGTTGCTTCTTACGGCATTTTTCTCTTTATACTGTCAAAGAAGCTGCCGAAATTTCAATTGATAATAGCGTTTCGGCTTGCAGTGAGAAGTAAGGCCGAGACAGTTCAATTTAAAACAAGTTCAAACAGGAGGCTGATAATGAAACCTATCACACGTCGAGATTTTATTAAAAATTCAATGGCCGCTGGTATTAGCCTGACGATGGCCAGTCCTTTTTCCCGTGCACGGGGAGCGAACAACGATATTCGCGTGGCTGTAGTCGGTATCAATGGTCGGGGCGGCTCACATATTGATGAACTCGGTAAGATTCCCGGAGTACGTGTGGCTGCGCTTTGTGACGTTGACAGAAAGGTTCTCGACCGTCGTGCCAAGGCGTTTGCAGACCGCAATGAAAAGGTCAATACCTATGTCGATGTTCGCGACTTGCTGGAAGACAAGAACATCGATGCAGTTACCATCGCCACGACCAATCACTCGCACTCGCTGATTACTATTTGGGCCTGCCAGGCAGGCAAGGACGTCTATGTCGAGAAGCCGTGCAGCCATAATGTTTTTGAGGGGCGTAAGTGCGTCGAGGCCGCTCGCAAGTATGAGAGAATTGTTCAGCACGGCACGCAGAGCCGCGCCAGCAATGGCTGGGCGCACCAGATTGCCGCCGTCCAGAGCGGCAAATACGGCAAACTGCTTGTCTCCAAGGGCTACTGCTGTAAGCCGCGATGGAGCATTGGCTTCAAGCCTATAAAAACTCCTCCGAAGGAACTTGATTTCAATATCTGGCTCGGTCCGGCTCCGGAACAGCCTTATCACGAAAACCTCGTACACTACAACTGGCACTGGTTCTGGGATTTCGGCAACGGCGATATGGGCAATCAGGGAGTGCACCAGATGGACATCGCCCGCTGGGCCATCAAGGATGCTACCCTGCCTAAGAGTGTGATAAGTATGGGGGGACGATGGGTTGATGGCCCCGACTATTTCAAAGACCAGGCCCAGACGCCCAACCAGGAGCTATCAATATTCGACTACGGCCAGACGCTCCTGGTCTTTGAGACTCGGGGTCTGGTTGGCAAATATGACGACTTCCCAAACAAGGTCGCCAACGAATTCTACCTTGAGGAAGGTGCAATAATCGAAGGCAAGTTTTATCCTCGCGGCAGCAACCAGGGCGAACCGCTCGTGGATGTGGAATATCCAAGGCGGTCTGAGGATAACTTCGAGAACTTCATTAGCTGCGTTCGCAGCCGAAGACGTGAGGACCTCTGTGCCGACATCCTTGAAGCGCACCTGTCCAGCGCTCTTTGCCATCTGGGCAATATCTCCTACCGGATGGGTAATGAACTACCTTTCGGCAAAGATGCTGAAACACTTGGCGATAATGAAATTGTAAGTGACAGTGTCAAGACCGTTCTGGCTAATACCAGGGCCATCGGAGTTGACCCTGCGAGAAGCACGTATCGGCTCGGCCCCAAACTATTGTTCGACGCCGAAACTGAGAAGTTCGTGGATAATCCGGCAGCCGATGAGCTGCTGACTCGTCCATACCGTAAGCCGTTTGTTGTGCCTGAGGAGGTATGAGCCGATTAACATCGGGTTCTTTTAGCTGCTTTTTTGAGTGTTACACTGATACCGGCTGTTTCTTTGTGCAGGAAGACGGTTTCAAGATTAGGGTCGGTGGTAATGGCCTTGAGGTAGTCCTGCATTTCCGATGCCAGGTCGGTAGTGTTGTGGGCCAGAATCAGTCCACCCGCACGCACTAAGGGCAGGAGTTTTTTGAAGTAGTCGTGGTAGCCGGCCTTATCCGCATCAATAAAAAGGATATCGATTGGCTCTTTTAGCTGGGTAACTGTCTTGTGGGCGTCGCCCTCAACGATAGTTACAAGCTGACTGACTCCGGCGTTTTTGAGGTGTTCGCGGGCCAGCGAAATACGGTACGGGTCGATTTCGTGTGTGGTCAGCTTGCCGCCGCTCGTTCGCAGACCAAGGCAAAACCACAGCGCCGAGTATCCGTTTGAGGTGCCGATTTCAACGACTTGCTTGGCGCCAGTTGCCACCGTAAGAATCCACAACAACCTGCCTTCTTCCTTCGTAATATTCCACATTGCATAGTTTCTATTCTTGGACATATCCTCAAGAACACTAAGGATTCTTGCCTCTTTACTTATATTGCCGGCTGAGTCGCCCTGGGCTGTTTTGTCCGCGCCTGCCCGGCTCACAGCCGCTACTATCAATGCTGCAACCGCACAGACTGCCACTAATAGACACTTTTTATTTGTTTTCATTGTGCTTGCCTCCGTTTTTCATCTTTTATTTTTTCTATCCATAATAATACCTGAATAATCCGCTCAATGCCAGGGGCCTTTACAAACATTTACAACTCGAAGATATTTGAAAAGTGAAGTGAATAGCAGTATCAAAGTTTTTGTAATGTAATGCCACCGACAATGAAGATTAGACCTATTACCGTTGATAGAAGAATCTTTTCACCGACCACAGAAGAAATCACCATAAGGGAAAAGAATGGGGTCAGGTAAACTAAGTTTGCTACATGCGCGGTTGTTTTCGATAACTTTAAAGCCTTTAGCCAGAGTATGAAAGTAATCCCCATCTCAAAAAGCCCTATATAAGCTGCTGAGAGAAAACCTTTAAGGTCTGGAAACTCTATTTTCGTGAAAAGCAAAATCGACAGAAATATAAATATGGACCCAAACAAAAAATTGAGGAATAGTCTGACCGCCTCATCATGTTTATCCCTTACGTTATAAATCCAGAATAGCGCCCAGATGAGAGTGCTGCCCAGTGCCAACAATACACCGGCAGGATTGGTAAACTTAAATCCTGAAATATTTCCACGAGTTGCAATAATAAAAACACCAAAAAAGCTTATAGTTATTGCGAGAATGCTCTTTAGTTTGATTTTTTGCCTGAGCAAAGGTAACGATAACAAAACAAGTGTAATCGGCCAGAGCCAATTTATTGCCATAGCTTCCTGGGCGCTAAGTATTGAATATGCGTGAAATAAGACAAGATAGTAGAGAAACGGACTAAGAAAACCCATCGCGGCGGAATACAAATAATCGGTTTTAGAGAAGGTTTTGAGTAAATTTAACTTCTTCGAAAATAATAAGTGAAGAAAAAGAGCGATAGTCGATGTGAGCGAGGCATAAAACAGGAGATGCAAAATATGCAAATTCAAGACATCTGAATAAAAGGGGAGCGAAATTTTGAAAGCTGCAGCAATGGTGGACCAAAACAGAACCGCAGCAACAGCATAAAAATAAGCCCTTTTTTGTCTTTCCATATTTTCATAGTATCGAGCCGAATTGTATTATGCAACGAATCTTTCATATATTGATATAGAGCTGGTCATCTCCTTTTGTTGACAGCAAACTACTGTGGGATTAGTATTCGGGTAGGAAAAGGGAGAGAAGATTAGCCAAGTAAATTAACTCAAACTGACCGGTTTGAGCTGTAAGCTGAATTCATCTAATTTTTTACGGAAGGCATACAGGTTCTCGATAAAGTGCATCCCGGATAACTCCGATAATCATTTCGGTTCGGTAATCTCATCTTATAGCGCAAAGTAAACTTATATCGGACGTGGAAAAAGTGCCTTTTTTCTGCCCTGAGCTGATTTGATTGGCTGGGTATTATTACTTATATTTTACTTGATGACTTTCATAGAGGGTTTTTAAGCCCGTTAGCAGCGGGATTACAGAGTATCGGTTTTGAATATTCTGTCGTTGATTCCCTGAAAGGAGAGTGTCTTACCAGCAAAGATTAAATCCGGAGGATTGTCAGAATTATGGCACGGCTTTTTGGATTTCGACTTAAAAACAAACAGGCCGGCGAAAATTGCATCAGCAATTATTCAGATAACGGCTGCGCTGAGGAAATCAGCGGTTTGTCACAACTGTACTACCCCGAGCAGGACAGAGCCGCTCATGTTCGGGATGCGGCGGATGTCCTCTGTGAAATGGGAAAAATCACCGCTAAACAGCTTTCTAAGATAAGAGGAATACAGAAAAAAAGGGCGGATTGCGACGTCTGTCAAATAATCACTGAGCTGAAATTAGCTGATGAACCTGAAATTTCAATGGCACAGGCGAGCTTGTACGGATTCAAGTTTCGTAAGGTTGAACCGGAACAGGTTGACAAAGAGGCGTTTGATAAACTTGAGCTTGAGTACATAAAAAGTAACCGCATTATGCCAATAGCGATACGCGGCAAAACCCTTATTGTAGCGACAAGCCGTCCCGCAGACCTATTTGTGACCGAAGACGTCAAAAGACAAACACGGATGAATGTTGAGACGGTTGTATGCTTAGAAAAAGATATAGATAAAGTCTGCGCTACCTTCGATGATAAAAAGGTAGATTACAACCTTGATGATATCATAGGTGATATGGCGGATGTTGAGGTCGTCCAGGACCAGCAGGAAAATTGCGAAGACCTGGAAAAAATGGCAGGCCAATCGCCCGTCATTAAATTCGTCAATTATCTGATTAGCAACGCAGTACGCGAGGGCGCCAGTGACATCCATATTGAGCCAAAGGAAAAGTCTATGA
>Ga0315314_1000797_pt1 | contig 31075 bp, 32 predicted proteins | sample TDP9_MG_FD_203631 | JGI IMG/M metagenome (GOLD analysis project Ga0315314, IMG submission 203631) | Freshwater sediment microbial communities from Lake Towuti, South Sulawesi, Indonesia - TDP9 | ecosystem: Environmental > Aquatic > Freshwater > Lake > Sediment | place: Indonesia: South Sulawesi... | reverse complement strand
ATCGGTTGTCGCTTTCGCAAAGGACGGTCAACTTCTCGTTGGGGAACCCGCCAAGAGACAAGCCACGGTCAATCCAGAAGGAACGATATTTGAGATCAAGCGGAAGATGGGAACGGACTACAAGGTCCCTGTCCATGGCAAGGAATACACGCCACAACAGATCTCCGCATTCATTCTTCAGAAGATAAAGCGTGATGCAGAAGCCTTCCTCGGCGGTCAGGTCAAAAAGGCTGTGATCACCGTGCCGGCTCACTTCGATGACAACCAACGGCAAGCAACGAAGGATGCCGGCGAAATAGCTGGTCTCGAAGTTGTCCGGATAATCAACGAGCCTACGGCTGCCTGTCTAGCCTACGGATTGGACAAGCTCGACAAAGAGATGAAGATCCTAGTCTTCAGCTTCGGCGGCGGGACTCACGATGTCACGCTGATGGAGTTCGGACCTGGAGAGCCAGGAGGTGCAGGAGTCTTTGAGGTCAAGGCTACGAGCGGAGATACTAAAACTGGAGGAGCAGACATCGACAATGCAGTTGTGGAATATCTTGTCGGCGAGTTTCGACGACAGACCGGAGTCGATCTGACGACAGACAAGATGGCTATGACTCGACTGAAGGAAGCCGCCGAGAAAGCAAAGATCGAGCTCTCCACTCTAGTCACTACAGATGTTGATCTGCCCTTCATAATGCAGGACAAGCATCTACATGTGACGCTGACTCGAGCGAAGCTAGAAGAACTTGCGGAGCCAATTGTCACGCGAATCGCCGCACCGATCAAGAGGGTGCTTGAGGACGCAAAGCTCTCTCCCGCTGGAATTGACAGGATAATCCTGATCGGCGGACAGACTCGGATGCCACTCGTACGGAAGTTTGTCGAGGACACATTTGGCAAACCCGTGGAGAGAGGAGTCGACCCCATGGAATGCGTCGCTGTCGGAGCAGCTATCCAAGGCGCAGCCATTGCCGGAGAGGTGAAAGATCTTCTGCTGCTTGACGTTACGCCACTCTCGCTTGGCGTCGAGACCCTGGGAGGAATATTCACCAGGGTCATGGAAAAAAACACCACTGTCCCTGCGAGGCGAAATCAGGTCTTCACGACCGCCGCGGACTTTCAGACTAGTGTGACCATACACGTGCTTCAAGGTGAACGGCCGATGGCCAGCGACAACATCTCGCTCGGAATGTTCAATTTGGTTGGCATCCCCCCTGTTCCGAGAGGCGTCCCACAGATCGAGGTCACATTTGACATAGATGCGAATGGTATACTGAACGTCTCCGCAAAAGATCTGGGCACCGGCAAGGAGCAACGGATCACCATCACGGCTTCCACCAAGCTCTCGGAGAAGGAAAAAGGACGCATGATGAAAGAGGCGGAGCAGTTCGCCGAACAAGACAAGAAGCGCAAGGAAGAGGCTGAGGTCCGAAACAACGCGGACTCTCTGATCTACACGACTGAGAAGACCAAGAAGGACCTTGCCGAAAAACTAACCAAGGATCAGGTGGAGAAGCTTGACAAGGCGGTGGACGAGCTTAGGAAGGCGCTCGCGGGAAAGGAAATCGAGCTTATCAAGACCAAGAGCGAGACCCTAGCCAAGGTTCTGCAGGAAGTTGGGACTGTGGTCTATCAACAGGTCGCCCAAGAAAGAGCTAAGACCGAGCAGGCCGCTCCTGGCAGTCCTCCTCAGGGTGAACCGGGAAAGAAAGTTGTCGACGCGGAATACGAGGTCAAAGACGAGAAAAAGTAGAGCACACACCTGCGCAACACTGCAACAGCTGAGACAGAATGAAGAGACGCGACTACTATGACGTGCTGAATGTGCCTCGAGACTCGAGCAAGGAAGATGTCAAGAACGCGTATAGGAAACTAGCGCTTCAATACCACCCGGACCGGAACAAGTCCCCGGACGCGGAGGAGAAATTCAAGGAAATATCCGAAGCATACGCGGTCCTCTCCGACGACGAGAAACGGAGACAGTATGATCAGTTCGGCCACGCTGGAATAGACAGTCGATACTCATGGGATGATCTCTTCAGAGGGGTCGATTTCGGCGAGATCTTTCGAGACATAGGCTTCGGATTCGGCGGATTCGACAGCATCTTCGACCGCTTCTTCGGAACGGGACAGAGATACAGAATCTCGCGCGGTCCAGATCTCAGGTACGACGCGACCATCACACTTGAAGACGCGTACAGGGGAGTAAAGCGAGAGATCGAGATTCCGCGGAGCGAGCGGTGCCAAACCTGCAGTGGAACAGGTGCTCGACCGGAAACCAAACCTAAGCGCTGCCCGCGATGCAATGGCACCGGCCAAGTCCAACACGTTCAAGAGGGAGGGTTCGCACGGTTCGTGAGAATTGAGTCATGTGACACCTGTCGCGGCAGAGGAACAATCATTGAAGATCCCTGCGGAGAATGCAAGGGGACAGGACGTGTACGCCGAACACGCAAGATTTCGGTGAGAATTCCGCCCGGAGTCGAGACGGGGAGTCATCTCAGGTTGGCTGGAGAAGGTGAGCTTGGGGGGGCCGGAGAGCAGCCTGGCGATCTCTACGTCGTTGTGCACGTGAAGCCCCATGAGTCGCTGCAGAGGGACGGGGATGACCTCATCTACAGAGCAGAGCTGGGATTCCCCGAGCTGGCACTTGGAACAGAGATTGACGTTCCAACGCTAGAGGGCATACTCAAGGTGAAGATTCCTCCCGGCGCACAACCTGGAACAGTCTTCAGACTAAGGGGAAGAGGGATGCCCAGAATTCGCGGGGGGAAGGGTGACGAACTCGTTGAAGTCCTGATACGGGTCCCGACTAGGCTAACAAATCGACAGAAGGAGTTGCTGAAGGAATTCGTCAAAGAACGAAGTCTCTGATCGTGTCGCGCGCACTAAGCCAAGGCCAAGCTTGGCTCAGTGTTGAGTGTTCCTATTGCTCCAGCGTCACAGGAAAGAATCTGTTGCCTTTAGCGGACATGTCTAGCGTTCCAACGATCGGAATATGTTCACCGCAGTAGGAGCAGTTGTTGTTCTTGTCCAAGTACCAGTCTATGATGTCGAAGCCGTATCTCTTCACTACAACATTGTTGCATCCAGCGCAGTAGGTGTTCTCAAAGGGGTGACCAGGAGCGTTGCCCACGTACACGTACTTGAGGCCTTCCGCCTTTGCGACTTCATGATGGCGTTCGAGGGTCTCGACCGGAGTCCAGGGCAAGTGGCTCAACTTGAAGTCGGGATGAAACCTAAGGAAATGAGTAGGGGTGTCTGGGCCAAGATTGTCATAGATCCAGCGCGAAAGCTTCTTCGCCTCTTTGAGGTCATCTCCGATCGTCGGCACGATCAAGTTCGTGATTTCTATGTGAACCCTCGCGTCCCTCAGGCCCAGAAGGGTCTCATAGACCGGCCCTGCATCAGGAATGCCTACGTAGCGTCGTAGAAAGCCGGTCTCTCCGTTGCCCTTGAAGTCCACTGTTATGGCATCGAGGAAATCGCCCATCATCTTCACCGCGTCTGGCGTTGCATATCCGTTAGAGACGAAGGCGTTGTGAATTCCCTTCTTACGTGCGAGAACGCCCACATCGTGGGCGAACTCAACGAAGATCGTCGGCTCGTTGTAGGTGTACGCGATGCTCTGGCATCCGTATTCTTCGGTCAAGCGAACGATCTGCTCAGGAGTTGCGTCCGTTCCCTCGACGACTCTGCGCTGACTCATGTCGTAGTTCTGACAGTATGCGCAGCTCCAGTTACACCCATTCGTTGATATAGAGAAGATCTTGGTTCCAGGCAAGTAATGAGTAAGGGGCTTCTTCTCGATCGGGTCGACGTGGCTAGCCGCGATCTTACCGTACACTAGCAGGCAGAGCTTTCCCTTCTTGTTCTGACGGACGCCGCAGAAACCTATCTTGTCCTCTGGGATATTGCAGTACCTCGCGCAGGCGTTACATCTGACCCTCGATTCGCTGAGCCGCTGGTAGAGCTCGGCTTCTTTTTCCATCCGTACTCCACGCCTATCAGGTACCAGTAGTAGAAAAACGTCTAGGTTTGCTAAAGAGCATGGCATGCGCCTGGGTCGCGGTTGTTTTCACGGCACAAAAAGTCGAGGATCGAGCACTTGAGTTATATATCGTTGCACTGGTTCCCAAGGCATAGGGGAGCTGGGTCTACCCGGCTGAGAGGACGACTGGAGTCGTCGACCCTTTGAACCTGATCCAGGCAATGCTGGCGAAGGAAGGGTATTTCTCAGTCGGCTGAACTCGCCCCCGTAAGGTCGAAGGAATGAAGAGTCAAACCAAGATTATTGCTGAGATAGTTGTGGCCGTAGCGCTCGCATATGTTCTGAACTTGATCGTGCTATTCCGGATGCCTCAAGGCGGCTCCGTCACGGCGGTGAGCATGGTCCCGATTCTCTGGTTGGCGTTGAGAAGAGGCCCAAAGATAGGCGTACTCGGAGGCATCGTCTTTGGCCTTGTCGACATGTTCCCTGAGCCTTTCATAGTGCATCCAGTACAGTTCCTGCTCGACTATCCGCTGGCATTTGGTGCCTTGGGCCTGGCAGGCTTCTTCAGGGGACATCCGCTCCTAGGAGTCGTTGTCGGCATCCTAGGCAGGTTCATCAGTCACTTCATATCCGGCATGGTCTTTTTCGCGACATATGCCCCTGCCGGCATGAATCCCGCTTTGTACTCCGCCATCTACAACGGGTCGTACTTGATAGTCGAGCTCATTCTCAGCATTATCGTGATGTTCCTCCTCGTCAAGAGAGGCGTCATCACGATGTACCTTTAAACCGGGTTTTTCCAAGCACAGGGAAGCGACTAGTTAGGCAAGCTTATCAACGGTGCAAAGAATAGGACGCGTCACGAGCTTGCTGGGGAGCATGAATGGATTTCAGTTTCACCGATGAGCAGGAACTATTCAGACGGACTGTCCGCGAGTTTGCGCAAAAGGAAGTTGCTCCCAAGATTCGTGAGCATGAACGGAAAGGGCAGTTCCCTTGGGAGATCTACCGCAAGATGGGAAAAGCAGGCTTGCTTGGTCTGAGGTTACCCAAGGAATACGGAGGGCAAGAAGCAGACGCGACGACCATGGCGATCGCGGTCGAGGAACTCGCAAGGGCAGGCTGGCAGATTCCACTCGGCGATATCATGGCTGAGATCCTATACCTCCACGGGTCGAAACATCTGAAAGACAAATGGCTACGCTCTCTCGCCAACGGTGAGAAGATGCTAGGGGTCGCCTCAACCGAGCCGGGAGTCGGCTCGGACGCGGGATCCATCTTGACACGCGCTGTAAGAAAGGGTGACGAGTACGTCATCAACGGTGAGAAGCAATGTATCACGGGCATCAACGAGTGTGCTGCATACTGCCTGATGGCGAGAACCGGATCTGATAGCGGTGCAAAGGGAGTTAGCATGTTCCTAGTCGAGACGGATCGGCCAGGGATAGAGAAGTACCTGTTTGATGCGCTCGGCTGGAGGCTCTTCTCTTTCGGCGGCTTCGTCCTCAAGGATGTGACGATACCTGCTGGCAACTTGATTGGAGAAGAGAACAGAGGCTTTTACTACGTAATGGAGACCTTCGATCTAATGCGTGCATACATCGCACTCTGGACAGTCGGATTGGCCGAGGCCGCGCTCGACGAGTCCATCGAGTACGTGAAACAGAGGAAAGCCTTCGGAAGCCCAATCGGGAAGTACGAGTCGGTTCAGTTTCGAATCGTAGAAGACTACACCTCTCTCCAAGCGGCGAGGCTCCTATGCTACAGGACATTCTGGTTGAAGGACAAGAAGCAGTCGTTCACGAAAGAGTCCGCGATGATAAAGTTCTGGGTTCCTCAAATCGCTTTTAGTGTAGTAAATGATTGCATACAGAACCGAGGTGCGGTAGGGTTCACTACAGAGACTCTGGACGAATATCGGTTGAGAGAGATCAGAGGATCTATGATTGGCGACGGCACATCTGACATAATGAAGATAATCATCGCCAGAGAACTCCTAGGTAGGGAGTTCATACCTTATCGCTAGAACAAGAATGGAAGACATCTCTGTTCGATCTGAGCACGACGGTCGCGAATCAGCGTCGAGCAATGTCAAGTGAGGTTGCGCAGGAAATGACGCTCGCGTCTTCACTTGGCAGACGGCACTCTAGACTCGGACCGGCGACGACGCGAAGATACGTGCGAGCGGGCTATCGGCTGCTGGGAAACCATTCGGGCATTCAGATCTGCAGGTGGACACGAGCGGCGCTCATGGGACGCCGGCGTTGCTACAAGAGATGGTATGGGATCGAGAGTCACAGGTGTCTACAGCTTACGCCCGCGCTGCAGTTCTGCAACCTCCGCTGCATCTTCTGTTGGCGTTTCCACACCTCCGACCGGTTCAAAGCTGAAGCGGTTTGGGATCCTCCAAACATGATTCTCGACGAGGCCATTTCTGCGCAGCGAAGACTCTTGAGCGGCTTCAAGGCGAACCCGTTTGCCCGGGAAGAGCTGTTCAAGGAATCAATGAATCCGGTCCATGTGGCGATCTCTCTCGACGGGGAGCCAACTTTGTACCCGATGATCGGAGACCTCGTGCAAGAGATTGGCAGAAGGGGAATGCCCTCCTTTCTCGTAACTAACGGTACCGTGCCCAGCAGACTCCAAGACATGATAGAACGCGGGATAGAGCCAACCAATCTGTACCTAAGTCTATACGGCCCAGACAAGCAGACTTACGACAGCGTGACGCGGCCGTTAGTTGCGAAGGCTTGGGAGAGAATACGCACCAGTTTGAAATTGCTGCGCGTCTTCAAGCGTTCACGAACTATCATCAGACTGACGCTTGTGAAAGGAGAAAACATGAACAGACCGGAGTGCTACTCGAGACTAGTAGTGGAAGCGGCTCCATCTATCGTTGAACTCAAGGGATACAGCTGGCTGGGGGAATCGAGACAACGTCTTCCGATAGGTGCGATGCCCTACCAAACTGAGATCAAGGAATTCGCGAGGAGAATCGAGGAGGCAAGTACGTACAAGCTGATCGCGGAAGACAGCGTGAGCAGGGTCGTCCTTCTGGCTCGAGACGGGTCAACTATGGGCCTCTCGCTTGATTCAGAGTAATGTGCACGTCAAGTAACAATTCGAGAAGTCAGGACTTGAAATTACTGACAAGATCTGCGAGAGATATTCTGGGCACTCGCCAGCTCGCTATTCTACGGAGAGGTTTCGACATTGTGGGCGACATCGGGATCCTCAAACTGCCCGGCGAACTTCAGGGCGAAGGTCACAGTATCGCAGAAAACCTGCTTGGCCTTGCCCCGAATCTCAAAGTTATCTTGGAACAAGTCGGACCAGTCGAATCACAGTTCCGAACGCGCAAGCTCGAATGGCTTGCAGGAGAGAAACGCACTGTGACTGTGCATAAGGAGTTTGGATGTCAGTACGCCGTGGATGTAGCGCGGGTGTACTTCTCACCAAGGTTGGGCTATGAACGAAAGCGGATCGCCGACCTTGTCTCTCCCGGAGAATGCGTTGTGAACTTCTTCGCGGGTGTCGGCTCTTTCTCCGTCATGATCGCAAAGCACGCGAAGCCTTCCAAGATCTACTCATTGGATCTCAACCCTGTTGCAGTTCGTTATCACGCAAAGAACAACGTCCTCAACAAAGTGCGAGAGACTGTGGATCTCATCTGCGGAGATGCAAACATGATCGTGTCAGCCTCACTTCTGGATTGCGCAGACCGAGTCCTGTTACCCTTGCCTGGTCTAGCTTTGGATTCTCTTGCTACTGCGATGAGAGCTCTGAAACGCGGACACGGAGTCATCCACTGTTACGACTTCGTAGGGTCAGATGATAGGAATGAAGCAAAAGAGAGAGCTGCAAGGAAGCTGATGATGGTGCCCGAGTCCGCGAGTTTCTTGCGAGAGGGGACACAAGCACGCGTGGTTAGAAGCGTAGGTCCCTGCCGATACCAGGTATGTCTTGACATATGCGTTTGATGTGAAGATCGTACAGCTAGTTGCCAGCCTTGGACACTACTTCTATCACAGTGTTTCTTCGCCTGCCGAAATACCAGACCTCAGCCGTTCCAGCAAATGCTTGCGCCCAACGCTTCAGGATTTCTCTGTCTCCGGGTTTCAACCTGCCTCGCCCGCTCTTCACTTGAATCATTCTGACCTTACCCTCCTTCGCGGCAAAAACGTCCACAGGCCCATGCGAAGCGGCACTCCTACTGCAAAACCAGCCCTCGCTTCTGAGCTTCCTCAGTACTTGATATTCTCGGCTTCTACCTCTCGCGTAGGCTGTCGATACCATGGCCCAGTTGATCGTAGCAAGAGGTTATCATCATTGCGTTCCCAAAGTGAAACGCAACGAGCGTGGTGAGCTGGCATTGTCGATGCTCGGTCACCAAATGGCTGATGCAAATGTTGCAGTCTTCGTGACGCGAAGATTGGTGACCGAGTTGCGGCTTTGACACTGCAATGACAAGTTCGAGGGTGTAACGTATTTAACCCGGCCTCGGAGCCCGACTAAAACTACGTCGGGGCTCAATTCATGCCACCGTACCATACTAGCCTGGGCGAAGGGTTTAAGCCTTTCTAATATAGCATTGGGAGCGAGGCCTCAGTATGTTTACGCGGGTTCTCACAGATCTGGAAAGGCGCCAGGTGAAAGACTTCCTGAAACACAACGGGAGACGGACGCCAGCCATTCAGGTGATCGTGTGTCGGGCGCGCAAATACCTTCCAAGCATCAACACCGATGTCCAATTGCTAGAGCGATTGATCCAAGCCTACGACATCAGCAAGAAGCGCTAGCGAGTATCTTGGGATCTTGAGTTGACGAATGAGCGGTGGCTCAAGTGGGCGATAGCGCGTTGCTACCGCTCGCTCGGTTACAAGGTCTCAATGAAGCCGGCCCGCGCTGGCAACGCGATGGTCGACGGCGTCGCACTGTCGCCTGAAGGTGAGCGGATAGCGATAGAAGTCAAATCACCACATGACGATATCATACGTGGCGTCGGCCAATGCTTCGAAGCGCTCGCAGCCGGCTACAACCGTGCAGTGCTTGTCACAACATTGCGTGTGGCGAGAAGGCTACGCAAACGAGTCTTCCAGCGGAGAGGCTTGAAGCTCATCGGAGTTGACGCGAAAGCGCGAATCCACCGGTATGATGCAGATGGTTGGCGACTGCTAACCGACAAACAGTGTTTGTTTAGGAGCCAGAAGTCTAAAGTAGGGATAGACCGATTCTCTCTTGACTGATTCGAATGCCCAGAGTGGGTAGACCTAGAGGATTTCGGCGACCACCAAGCCTAGCGCGTGTGGGGAGACCTAGAGGGATCAGGCGAGAACCGACACTTCGTCAGAAGATAACCAACGAACTCATCAAAACCAGCGATCGTGCAACACGCTCCCGAATCGTGACTCGTAGAAACAGACTGACAGGAGAACTGGAGAACATGATCATCGGTCGACCTTCCGAGGCTGCAATTCGAATTCATCATGAGACTCTGGTTGCGAAGTGGGCCTACAGAAAGAGCGAGGCCGAGTTCATAGCCGATCTGCTTAGACCGGTTACCCTTCCGAAGCCATGATTTACCAGACTCGCGTATAGCCGGGATTAGGCAATTACCTTTCAGCCCAGAGAAAATACTAATTAAGGAAGCCTTCAACAATCCAGTGACGTTCGTTGCCCGCAGATCTGATACGTGCGGCACAGATACTACGCGACAAATATCATGCCGAAGTCGACCTTTGCCCTGACTTCTTGGAAGCCGAATTGATCCGTTCACTGCCGAAAGAGTACTCCGCCGGTGGAAAGTACCCGTCATCCTAATGATTGAATTCATGTATAGACCAGAGGTTGGACGTATGTCCCTTCGAATACGAGAAGATGAACATGAAGAGCCATCCCAATTGTTGGAATTCCGAGATAGGACCAAAGATTATGAGAAGAACAACAGAATCGAAGAACTGCTGAGGAGAATCGACGAGGACCTGCGTTGAGAGATGTCTGACGAGTATCGTCTGTAAATTAGGGCGATATCAAGAATCCACGCCTATTGCGCTGAGCATTTGTGGGCTCAGTAGTGCAGGGCGCTTCCACAGATATCGCAGAAATTCCTAGCAGGCACGAGGGATCGACAATTGACGCATTGTTTGAGACCAAGTACAGACTCGACTTGCTTTATTACTTGTGCTGCGGTTCCGCGAAAGGTCCATCCGTTTCCTGCCTGGTCTACTATTGTAATCGTCAAGTTGGGGAGCGTCAGCCATTTTTCCACAAGCGTCCTCAGGACGGCTCCCAGGACCACGCCGAAAATCACCTTCACAACTTCGATGGTAACCTGAAGAGCAGCCGGATACGGAGCATAATATGCCGCGCCGTCCGGAACGGATGGAAGAGTTGCGTACTCCGCACGGATATTGCTGGTTGCCAAAGAGATCTGAAGATCTTGGACGAGTTTGATGTGACCTGAAACGCGAACATCTGGCTCTATCGAATACATGGCAGTAGAGTAAGCCCTAAATTAGGTATAACAGTTCACTTGTCAGAAGATCAGGGTCTTGTTAGACTTGGTGCCAGAGGATGACGAGCACTACGACTCGGATACTCCGCATGAGTGCTGTTTGGCGGCCTATTTGCACAACTGAAACATCGCGGGCGACGTGCGCACAAGACCGAGAATCCGAACATTATGAAATGTCGCGAAATGTCACGATAACGGTATCCCAGGATATTGTGAAACGCGCCCAAGTGGCGTTGGCATGAATGGTCGGGCAGGTCGGCTCGGTCGAGCAATATGGGCCCCTCGTATTCCTGGGCCCTCACGTAGGACGTATCACGTATGACAACACAGCCCCGTGGAATGGTAGGCCTCCGAAGTACCCCGACCAGACCGAGCACCCCAATGATCAAGCTCGAGCAATGCGTCGGTAGAAGCTCAGGAGGGCCTTGCTTTGGTCTGTCTCACCGTTGAACATGATGGCGTTCAAGTGGACGCCTGCCGGGTTCACGTCCACAGCGACGAGTCCTAACCTCTGCAGACGAGCGACCACGGTACGCACCGTCGCTTTGTCAACGTTCAAGCGGTGCCTGAGATCGCTCTGAAGGTAATCCAGGGTTGGATTCTCAAGTAACAGGTCCAGAACCCTGGCCATGGTGGCTGTCTTGAAGATGTCCGCGAGTTTCATGGTGTCACACCGGGTAGGTGAATGGATTCACCCACCCCTTGCCCATACAGATCCAAGAGAGCGCTACGGGCGGTTCCTGTCTCGCCTGTGCGTATCCAGAGCACGTAGCAGGAGGCCAACTCCATCAATACTCACCCTCCTGCTGACTTTCAAGCCAAGCCTCGTACTCCTCAGGGTTCTCCCGTCGCCACTCTTCGTAACCCTCCGGGTCGACACACTTGGCGCATTGGCACCCAGGGTAACAGTCAGACCCTGTGGTGCCGCATGACCAACAGGGCTTCATTTGGAGGCCTCCGTGGCGCGCTCCTTGTACCCGTCTAGGGTCTGGGGGCCCGAATTAACGAAATTAAATCGTGGAAATTGGGTGTCAGAAACCTGCCCAGTCAGAGGATCTCGTATTTGGGAGGGGTGATTTCCTGAACTTAATTTCGTTAATTCCCCAAGGAAGGTCTCCGTGGCCTTGGCGCAGGCGGTGTAGAAGTCGGCCGGAAGGCTGAACGTAGTTTCGTCTCTGGGCCTGAGATGGTATACATACTTGGGATGGCCTCGCTTCTTTTTCGTTCCTTCCTCACCAGGGACGGCAGCGCTTGTGAGGATGCCTCGTGCTTCGAGCTCCTCAAGGTGTTTCTGTGCCGTGCGTGGGGTCTTCCCGATTGATGTTGCTAGAAGGTCGCTTTCGAGATCCTTGTTCTCTGACAGGGCCTTCTTGCAGGCGGCGAGTGTCTGCGTGAGGGGAACGCTGAGGCCCGAGAATGTGGCTGTTATAGCCGTCTCCCCTACCCTCCAGGCCATCCAGAGATCCTCGGGGATGGCAACGAGCACTTGCTTACCCTCATCCTCGAAGATTGGTCTCTGTCGATAGTGGAGGCGGGCCGTGTACTCAATGAGGCTGAGAAGTTTCTTGTTATCACGTCTAATTCGTGTATTCTCAAATAGTATGGTGAGCGGTTCTTTCAGCAGTTTCGCGTAGGGAATCACTACGTCCTTCGGAGCCTCTGACTCTACGATCTTGACTAGAGCCCTCACGACTTCTCGTTTTGATGAAAAGTCTGGTCTCTGGCTAGGAATTGTAGCCGCTTGCTCCAACTGCCACTCAACGATTTCGAGATTCGCCTCCCGCGTCTCATCGGTGGCGAGAGACCAGATACGGTTCTCCAACTCAGGAGCGACGGAAACATCCGTCGTCGTCATGATTATATTTTCGAGATTACTCTCAATTTGCTTGGAAACATTCTTACCGGCCTCATTTCGCATGACGGCGAGGATCTTTAGTCTACCTTCGGAGATTACGAGTTTGATGTCCATCTCCGTTGTGGATTCTTCATCGCGTCTATGCGGTAGGCGTTCAGCCAAATACAATGTCCTAAGGTCCTCCTCCAAGTATCGGAGGGACCTCTCTGTAAGACCCGTGAGTTTCAACCAATTCTCGAATGGGAAACATGAGAGGACGGCGTCGACGAGTGTGTTCTTTCCACTCGCGCTGACACCTGTGACCTCACAACTCTGTTTTGCCAACTCCAGTAGGAAGAGGAGTCTGCGGTTGGCCTGCTCCACCTTCAAACGATCATCCATTACGGCTCCTATCTCGTACAGGACCGCGGGGTTATCGAGCAGGCGCACCGCTTCGGCTCGGAGTTCTGGCGTAATCTCCTCAACCGACTGATCTAATCGATCCTCGATGTCGTTCTTGAGAAGGCAGTCCTTCTTGTCACAAAGTTGCCTGAACGCCGGGAGATAACATGCGGGAAATGGATCATTCCGTGAATAGGCCGAGTCCAAAGCCCGTCTGACACGATCGTCATTCCGAGGCAACGGCGGGTCGCAGTGCGTCATGAATTCCTCAAGTAGTGGCTGTGCCTCCTCCTTCGGCGCCCCAAGCCAGTGCATCGTACACGCGATCTCGAACGCTGTGGTTTCCCTACCGGGCTCCCGAGTACCGGCCTGGATCATTTTTTCGACGCATTGTGGGATAGACTCACGTTTCCATATGGTCGGCCGGCCAGGTTCTCTGAGCCGCTCTTTTCTCTTGATGATCTCTCTGTCTACTTGGCGCCTAACTTCATTGAACATGTCATTGAGACCATCAATCGGCGGCATTGGAATCATATGCTCGTATAGGTCGTGCTGATACGGCTGGGCATGCGCAGCTTTGCTTCGGATCTCATCAATCTTGGCCCGCAACTCGATGGATGTTATCGGAATCTTGTAGAAGCTGCAGTCTGACCGCCTCGAATTGGTCAGCCGCCAGAACCTTCTACGCTCGTAGACGCCGAAGTCCACCGTCTTCAGTTTGTAATCACGGACGAACATCTCAGCGATCCTACGCCAGATCATATCCAAGTGCTCATGCGGTTCCGCGCCGAAGAGCTGATACGCGACTTCAATGCTGAACCCTTTCTTGCCAGTCCACCGAATTTTCAGGTATGGCTCCTGGTCAGGGACCTCGTGGCGTAGGAAGAAATTCACGATCTTGATGGCGTCTGCTTGTGCCTTCTCAGGCTTTTCCTCACTGTCGAGGTCGATGTAGAAGTTAGAAAGCACTGGCCCTGTGTACGGGTCGTCGCAATCGTAGAGGAACCGACTGATGAACAAGTCAACGTTGTCATACTTCCTTCTGTAATCCTCGATCTGGTTTAGGGTGATCATCGTCGGAGGTGTAGTTCTGATACAGTTTTGCGCGAACTCGACCCATTTGAAAGATGAAAGACCAGGACGATCCACCATTGGCAGAACCGCCGTCATGTTGGCGATCTTGACGGGTCGCGCGTCCTTGTGATCCGGGCTGACGTAAGTGTGCAGAGAACGGTTGCCTGGAGTCGAGAGAGATCCGGAATCTAGAGCCCTGTAGATCACTTTGTCCTTTGCTATAGGTTTGCTCGGCAACTTGTTACGGACAGAGCCATCAGGCAACTGCTTGTCTGGCATAGACAAGTATGCCGGCGGATCCCAGTCCTGCCAGCTCGTGCCAGGCGTCTTACCTTTCCGCGATCGAAAACCCGTATGATTTCTAGTTCTCCTCATATTTCTCGATCACCAGTAGAAGGCGCAAAGGCCAAATTGCGGGTTTTTTGAACCAATCAGGGCACAGCCGATGGCCGGAAAAGGCGGAAGACCAAAGGGTAGCACGGGACAGAGTGACCGCAGGCTCCTAGTAGCATTCCTCGAAAAGAGAACGCTGCGGTTTCGAGAGGCTGTCCAGGTGACAGGATTGGCGCGAGGAACCGTGGCTTCAGGTTTGCGACGCTTTGCCCGGAATCGCTTCGTCGTTCGCTCTCAAGGAAAGAGACCAATCTACACGCTGACGGACCAGAGGGGTGCTTGGGCCTACGTGCTCACCAAGAATCTTTCAGAGATTAGGAGACGCTTGAAGGAGTTGGACAGGATGCGGAAACGCGTTGGCAAGTCTGTTCGAGGTATGGTGAGAGAAATTGACAATCTCCGATTCAAAGACGAGAATACGCCGGCCATGCTTCGAAAATTCGAGGAGTGGGCCTGGAGCAAGGTTCCCCCCGGGATGGCGTACGAGGACTATTGGCATTTTCATCCACCCTCCGTCAGCGCGTTGATCTACGCATTGAAGAGACACCCTCGTCTGTCCAAGGAGCAATTACTTCGGTCCGAGCAGGGCGACCTAGGTAGCACGTTGCAGAAGCTGAGGCTTATCGAAGAACTCGAGAGCACAATAAGAAGCGAGAAGGAGAGAATTGGACTGAAATCGAACCCTTTGCCGCGACGTTCCCGTTGATCTAGCCCCTTGTCGACGGCGAAGTTGCTTGGAAGCGGCAGGGCGGTCGGAGTCGTCAAACGGGTTACGACGGCAGCGATAGACGGCTGGATCATCAAGCGCGACGGCGACGACACGAACGTGTTACACGCCAATGACAGAAGCGTGCTTTCGTCTCTGATGGCGGTGGGACAGGTCTTCTCCTACACTCACGCGCTTGGCGAAGCCCACGCCTTCAACCTGCTCAGCAGGCTTGCGACGGCCTATCGGAGGTACGTTGAGCGACTGTACGTCAGAGACGTTGATGTAATCCTCAGGAATGTCAGGAGCGAGATAGAGGCGGGAATCAGGCGGAACCTCGGCTGCGAGCCTGAGGCCGTCTTAACCACCGAGCGTATGTACCTGCGTTGTGACTACCCGGCGCCGCCTTTGTGCATCGAAGGCAGGCACAGACGCAAGCAAGATTCTCCCATACCTGATAGCAACGCGCAAGTCGGCCACCGGGCTCCCTCTCCCGCTTGACATGATCGACCAGAACGTAGGGCTACCCCGCGGATTCACCCGCGAGTTCGTGGAGGAAATAGAGGCAAACCTAGTCCGAGACTCCGAACTGGACAAGTTCGACCTCCAGAACCACTTCGCGCATCTCAACCCAGAGAAAGAAGAGTGAAGAGTAGGATGTGTGGATTGCCTCAGCCTCGAACTCGTCAAAGCCGGCGCGCAAGCCACGGATAGCATGCGCGGACTGGGATGCGACTATCTAGGCAAGCGTGCTGAGTCTCTACTTCTGGCTCGAAGAGATTTCAACGCACATTGCGGTTACTGCGTTGATTACTACAGTGAAGATGTTCTCTGATTCTCTCTGGTTGTATGTCTTTTCTGGATGTTGTGTCTCGTTTCTCCTTTCTCTGATGAAATCCAGGTATCCTAGAAGTGTCCTGTCCGCATGCGCCCCTTCAAGCTCCTCTACTATTTCACTCCATTGCTTCCTACTACTCTTCGCCTGTGTTCTGAACTCGTAGTATTGTCTGAGAACGGCCTCAGCACCTCTCAGGGCTACCATAGCCGCCGCAGTCCAGGCGGCCGCCATGAAACATCTTGTGGTTTCCTTGAAATCATTGCGCGCCACTTCCGCTAGACTTCGCCAGATGGCGTCGTCAAAGAAGGGATTCGAATAGTCGGTGGCTGCCTGCATCAACGATTCTGCATTCAATAGTATTGGCTTGGTAGGCTCGAAGGCGGGTCTGGCACTGAGACTCTTGGCCAGTAGTTCTATCCATACCCGCGCGTCACTCTTGAGTTGTTCTTCATCCTGATAGTCAATACCCTTGTCTCCGTACTGATACTTCTTTTCGAGTCTTGCTTTCGTAGCGTACACTTGATTGCCTACGTCAGTGTCCAGTTGTTGCTCGCTAATTGCATAGTGGAGCTTCTCGAGTAGTTTGGTCAGTCGATCCTCGCCTGAGACGGTCGTATGCTTCTCATAGTAGATCCGATACAGAACCCGGACTGACGACGTGTCTCTCTCAATTTTCAGATTCACCAGGTCGCATAGGCCGGGCCCTGATGTCATAGTGCCTAAAGGTCCGTCTTCCCGGGCGAAGTATTTTAGGGCATGTTCTTTCTCAAGTTTCCGAAGTTCGGTCTCCAGTCGTTTTCCATCTTGCTCTGGCGCTACGATTGCAAAATGAACTCCCACCGTTCCGCCAGAGATCACTACGTATTTCAGGAAGTGCTGTTCGATCTGTAGATTCTCCAAATTCAGGCTTCGCAACGCCGAGCCGCCTATTGATCATGCGCCGGAAGCGCCTATTTGTTGTTTCCGGCAGCCCGCTCCGCACTCACGTACGTATTTCCATTCGACAATACTGACTCCCGCTGGAAACACCAACATCACGACGACAAAAGTGACTAGATCCCCAAGAAAAGGGATGGGCAGGGCCAAGTACCTCAGGACAAAAACAGCGAAAGACCACATAACTCCCCGGAATACGAGGGAACGGAGGAAACTCCAGAATGGATGGGCTTGAGGAAGCCCATTTGGAAAGAGCGTCTTGTTGTGCTGCAATTCCCGAAGTCTCGCAAGTTCAACTCGGTCAATGGTGAACACGGTTACCTCACGATAGGCAACGGCACATACGATGAGAACTAGACCGAAAGCATAGATTCTCCAATCTCCGAGTCCTTCAAAGACAATGACAAAGAAAATCAGCGCCCCCGCGATCAACCAGGTTGCGATTGTCAGTGTCGAGGATTCCCTAGTGGAGATTTTCTGACTCAGGACCTCGTACTCGAATCTCAAGTCGTCAGTGTCAGACATTAACAGATCAGTGCGATGTTTCGGGGACGACGATAATAAGGTAGCAAGTGTATCCCTGTAGTAGCCCACGAACCTTCCTACTCCAGCGAGACCTTGCCAGGCCTTTCCATGGCACTTGTCAGCCTAAACCGCGAGAGCGACCTGGCCGAGGCCCTGCTGGACTCTACAGGCGCCTTAGACGCCTCCCATGGGTCTCGAGCGGCAGCGGCGCCTTTGCACAATAACAATAACACTATCGGGCGGCTTTGCGCGCAGTACGGGTATGGCTTCCGGGCTCTAGTGGAAGATGGGATATAACATGCGCTGAGTTCTGGATGGGCCACACCATCGATCCCCTGGGCTACGATAAGCTTCAGAAGCAGGAACCAGAATGGAGCGTGCAGCAGTACCGTCTCGTCGAACCATACCTCAACATCATAGGCAACCCTCCAACTGCCCCAACGGCGGTTTTCAAAAAGTGTACGGCAAACTGGCCCCGCACTAGTCGAGGTGCCAACCATATCCGTCCTTCTCCACCCTTTCTACCCGACCATCTTTCTCTATCACATATTGAAAAGAACTTGAGTAGTAGGTCAAAGCAGATGGTAACTTGCGGGGCCCCGTGGCATCTCTCTCGCGTCTTCGGACGGCCTCATGAAGACCGAAAACATCAAAGAGACAGCCAAACTCTCCCATAGCGAGGAACGTCCCATGCCAAAAGGAGCACCAGCCGCAGCGGGCGGGATGGGTTTCGTCCTAATAATCATCTTGGTTGTTGTCACGATTTCCTTTCTTCCAGTAAGTCCATCAATGACTCTTACATTTGAGGTAAAGACTCAAGTTGGCTACCCACAGGCTACGACAGTTGCCGTTCTGTCCACATCGTATCAGAAAATATCGTTCATGACCTATTTCGTTTCTGAGAGAGACACCCTCTTGCTGACGCCCACAACAGGTCAGACCGGCGCCTATGTCCTGGACATAGCGGTGACATATGCCGGTGTACAGATTTCATCAGGGAACTTCTCTGACATTGGTGATGGGGTCTACCAACTCAAGGTGAACTACTTCCCTCGATCTGAACAACGCGACATCCCGTATCAATTAGAGATCAGACTGACCGCTTTCGGCAAGACCTATCCCATTACGGTTTTGATATTTCCGACTTGAGAAGATACGACGTGAATTGTTCTTCAGAGGCTTTCGTTCTTGGTCGAAGAGCCAGCCAAGAAGAAAGTGGCGAGAACTTGGCTAATGCTAGCAACACTTGTTGCTATTGGCTCGAGTGCATTTGTGCTGTGGCTTACATTCTTGGGTTCTGCCTATCAAGAAACCTACCGCCAATTCCTCACATACATGTTTGCGATGGTCCTGGCCCTGGGAATCCCCAGCGAACTGAGCGTTTCGGAGCCAGATCGACCCAAGATTTTGATAGTTACTGTGGCATCGTGCTTCGGAACTGCCACCGCTTTCTTCCTGCCCGAACTCCACCAATCAACGCTGAGTTACCTTTTCGGAAATATCGCCGTGATTGGATTCACGGTCTTTCTTCTCTTTACGGCTTTGCGCGAGATGGCCTCTTCTCCATCAATTGGGGTGTTCTTCTATTCTCTTTTCGTGGTCTCGAGCTTTGCCAACTTCAATAGCATGAGGTCATATGAGAGCGAACCCGCACGCGATCACAGTTGGGCTTGACCTACGCTTCGCGTTCTCTGGGTCGTCTAATGGTCGGTTAGTCTTGGCATGGCAGAGGAGCATGGATATTGCGTCCCGTCCTCAACAGCGCCGTCGCTGAACCTTGACCATGTCGTGATAAACGAGTTCGAACACAACCCTCCAGTGGACGATAGCGGGCAAACGAGTTCGTTGAACTCTTCAACCCGACACCGCATGCGGTCGACATCGACGGCTGGATCATCTATACGGCAGGACCGAGCCTAAATAGACGAGCAGCTTTCAGAGTCTATGGTCACTCGGCTACTTTGGGGAATCCGATGGCAGTCCAGAAGAAGCTCGTCCAAGAGCAGCTTACCCAACAGGAACTTGAGACTTGGCTTTGGAAAGCGGCAGACATACTGAGAGGAGCTGTCAAACCCGAGAAATACGGCAGCTACATTCTGCCTCTGCTGTTCTTCAGGAGATTATCTGACGTCTACCGTGAGGAGTACGAGGAAGCGCTTCAGAAATACAAGAGCGAGAAGGTTGCAAGCCAGAGTTTCGTCCACAAGCTCGCCAACATTTCCAAGGGCTGCCTCTGGGATGACCTCAGGAAGCAGACCAAGGACGTAGGCGGAAAACTGAACGATATACATGCGGAGATTGCGAGGGCTAACCCAGACCTTGACGGCGTGATCAACCGGACAGATTTCAACAAGCCCGATGAGATCCCGCCTAGCAGGCTTGCGAAACTGATCGAGCACTTCAGCCAGAAGGACCTTGGCAACAAGAAAGCCCCACCTGACATGCTTGGCAACGCCTATGAGTACCTACTGAAGCAGTTCAACGAGGAAGCGCCTGCCAGAGCCGGAGAGTTCTACACGCCCAGAGAAGTCGTAAGGGTTATGGTCGAGATGCTTGACCCAGACGAGGGCACCGAAATCTACGATCCTTGCGCCGGCACAGGTGGCATGCTCATCGTTTCCCACTATCACCTCCTGAGTAAGAAGAGGGAACCCAAGAAGCTGTTTCTCCACGGGCAAGAGATCAACGCGGAGACCTGGGCCATTGCACGAATGAACGTCATTCTACATGGTCTGGAAGCAGAAATTCGCCAAGGCGACACCCTTGCTGACCCCAAGTTTCTTGAAGGCAACAGCCTGAGAAAGTTCGACTTTGTCCTGGCTAATCCGATGTGGAACCAAGATGGCTACAAAGACGTAATGGAGAACGACAGACTCGGAAGATTCGGTTACGGTATAGCCCCGTCAAGTTCCGCGGACTGGGGGTGGATTCAACATATGCTCGCAAGCCTCAAGGCAACTGGAAGAATGGGAGTCGTCCTTGACCAAGGCTCTCTCTTCAGAGAAGGAGCCGAAGGCAAGATCCGCCAGAAGGTCGTCGAAGACGACCTCGTCGAATGCGTAGTTGCCCTCCCTGAGAAGATATTCTATAACACCGGAGCTCCTGGCTGCCTCATCTTTCTGAACAAGAAGAAACCTCCTGAGAAGAAGGGGAAGGTTCTCTTCGTCTATGCCGCGAAGGATTTCGAGAAGCTCAAGAAGATGAACCGGCTCCGCGATCAGGACATAGAGAAGACGGTTCGAACCTACAGGGAGTTCAAGGGCGTATCGAAGCATGCTGAGCTCGTCCCGGTTGAGAAGATAAGGGAGAACGACTACAACCTTAGCGTGACTCGTTACGTGGATGTCTTCGAGGAAGACGAGCCGATAGATGTCTCACAGGTTTGGACAGGACTCAAAGCGCTCGAATCTGAGAGGCACGAAATCGAGCAGAAGTTAGGCTCGTATCTGAGGGAGCTCGGTTATGAGCGCTAGTCCCAGCGACAAGCTCACAGAGATCGGACAGATACCTGATGACTGGGGAGTCGCAGCTCTCGGAGATGGAGGCTTTGTCGGGATCGCAAGAGCAGGGGGAACTCCCCTAAGAGGCATCAAGGAGTACTACGAGAACGGAGATATCCTGTTCGTCAAGATAGAAGACATGACAAAAGGTCAGAAGTATCTGAGAGACACCGCAACCAAGATCACTAGGCTAGGACTGAACAACAGTAGCACATGGCTTGTTCCTCCCAAGTCCGTTCTTTTTTCCATGTATGCAAGTTTTGGAGAAGCTGCCATAAACGAGGTTCCAATGGCAACTAACCAAGCGATAATCGCCCTTGTGCCGAGAGATAGTGACGACTGCGACTTCCTGTATTACGTGGTCAAGCACCTGAAAGCAGCCTTACACCGGCACCTTCGAGAAACTACTCAAAAAAACCTCAACGCAGAGATTGTGAAGCGCCTTAGAATCCCCCTTCCTTCCGCCCGTGAGCGACGAAGGATTGGAACAGTTCTTTCGACTGTTGATGATGCGATTGAGAAAACAGGTGAGATCATTGCGAAGACTCAGCAGCTCAAGAAGGGTCTGATGCAGCAACTGCTGACCAGAGGCATCGGACACACCAAATTCAAACAGACAGAGACAGGAGAGGTCCCTGAAGAGTGGGAAGTTCTGAGGCTAGATGACATCCTGCTCGACGTTCGCTACGGAACCTCTGTGAGAGCCAACATTGAAGGTAGAGGTTTTCCCGTTCTTGGCATACCTAACATACTGACTGGAGAAATTGACGAAAGCAATCTCCGACACGTCGAACTGCCCGAATCGCAGAGAAAGACGCTAGCGCTCGGGGACGGTGACATACTTGTCGTAAGGACAAACGCTAATCCGGAGTACGTAGGTCGAAGCGCACTTTTCGCGAAGAGAAATGGGCTATGGCTGTTTGCCTCCTATCTTATCCGTCTGCGCTTTGAGACTGCAAGAGTAGTCCCCTCATATCTAGCCAAGCTCTTGCAGACTGAGGGGGTTAGGAAGAGGTTTCTGCAAATTGCTCGGACTTCCGCTGGCAACTACAACATCAACACGCAGGGCATCCGGTCAATCACGGTCAGCCTTCCTCCCATTGAAGAACAGAAACAGATCGTCTCAGGTCTTTCCTTCGTGGATAATCGGATGAGAAATGAGAGACAAAGGAAGAAAGAACTCGGGGACCTGAAGAAAGGTCTCATGCAAGCGTTGCTCACCGGCAAAGTGAGGGTCACAGTGGACTGAATGGTCTATACGGAATTCAGGACTGTTGAGAAGCCGATAATCGAGTGGCTTCAGAAAATAGGCTGGAAGTACGTCAGTCCTGAAGACCTGAAGAGGGACGTTGAGGAGCCCTTCGGCATCCCAGTCCTGAAGGAGTGTCTCAAGAGACTGAATCCTGGAGTGATTCAAACCGACGAAGACATAGAGAAGGTCATCAATCAACTGCGAAGACCGCTCAACGACATCACTGGCAACAGGGAGTTCCTCGAATGGCTCAAAGGCGAACGAAGCCTGGTCCTAAGACCCGGACAGAAAGCGAAGACGACTAGACTAATCGACTTCGAGAACCTTGAGAACAACAGTTTCGTGGTGGCGAGCCAATTCAAATTTGCCGGGCATGAGAACGTTCGTTTCGACATAGTACTGATGGTGAATGGTATCCCACTCGCGGTGATCGAAGCGAAGCTGCCAACGAAGGCAGGGGTGGACTACCATAACGCAGTGGAGCAGATACAGAGGTACGATCAGCAGGCACCTCAGTTCCTCAAGTATCTCGCATTCACATGCGTGACCGATGGAATTACCTTCAGGTACGATTGGGTGGCGCGTGACAAGTTCTTCGAATGGAAAAGCGGACAGTTCCCCGACCCGGTGAAGAGCTCGGTCTTCTCACTCTTCGGCAAGCGGACGTTCCTTGACTTCATCAATAACTTCATCGTCTTTGAGAAAGAACGTGAACAAGTGCGCAAGAAGGCTGCAATGTACCAGCAGGTGAGAGCAGCCAACCTGATAGTCGACAGGGTGTTGGCTGGCAAAGTCAAAACGGGGCTGGTCTGGCATTTTCAGGGTTCCGGCAAGACACTTACGATGCTGTTTGCCGCCTGGAAGCTCAAGAAAGCAAGCCAACTGGACAACCCGACAATCCTGCTCATTGTCGACAGGATAGACCTAGAAGGACAGCTGTGGGGCACGTTCTCGAATGTTGATTTCCCCTACACGGCCAAAGCCGAAAGCACAAGAGATTTGGTCAGCAAACTCAAGCAGGAAAGTCGCGAAGTGATAATCACAACAATCCAGAAATTCGAAGATATCGAGGAAGTCCTCAGCAAGCAGGAGAATCTGATAGTCTTCGTTGACGAGGCTCACCGTAGCCAATATGGAAAGCTTGCCATGCGCATGAGACGCGCCTTCCCCAATGCCTTCATTTTCGGCTTCACGGGCACACCTATCGAGAAAGGAGCGCTGGGCAAGAGCACATTCAGAACCTTCTGTCCGCCAGGCGAGAAGTACCTTGACAGGTACGGGATACGCGAATCAATCGAAGACGGCGCCACAGTTCGCATAGTCTACGAGCCGCGCCTTGAAAAGTTCCACGTACCCGCAGCAGTGCTCGACAGGGAGTTCCTCGACAAGACCGCCGGGCTTGCAGAGGACGAACAACAGCGAGTGATTGACAAGAGTGCAACCCTGAAAACCATTCTGAAATCGAAGGACCGGATCAACAAAATCGCCCAAGACATCGCAGAGCACTTCAAGACACATGTGGAGCTGAACGGATTCAAAGCTCAGCTTGTTGCGGTTGATAGAGAGGGCTGTGCCCTCTACAAAGAAGCATTGGACACATATCTCCCTGCCGAATACTCGACGGTCATCTACACCAGGAACCCGAATGACGTGATGCATCCGCTGCTAAACAAGTACAACATACCGAAGGAAGATCAACTGCACATTGCGAGAGTCAAATTCCAGAAAGCGAATGAGAATCCTAGGATTCTGATTGTCACCGACATGTTGCTGACTGGTTTTGACGCGCCCATTGAGCAGGTCATGTATCTTGACAAACCTCTCCGCGACCACAGACTCCTGCAGGCAATTGCCCGAACAAACAGACCGTATACTGGTAAAGAGGCAGGTGTCATAATCGACTATGTGGGGATATTCAAGCGGCTTGTCAAGGCGCTGAACTTCGAGACAAGCGACATCCAAGGAGTCGCCGTCGACTTCAAACGGCTCAAGGACGAGTTCAAGAAGACGATGACTGCAACCCTCAAGATTTTCTCTGGAATTCCACGCGAGGACTCAAGAGACTCGCTCTTCGGGGCTCTGAAAGCCATCGAGGAAGAGCAGGCACTCAAGCAGTTCAAGCGCGGGTTGTCCAAGCTTCGCCGGCTATACGAAACCATTGCTCCCGACCCTGACCTGTTTGAATTCCTTGACCACTTCACTTGGCTAATTGAAGTCAATGAGGCATACAACAAACTCCGCGACAGGAAACTTGGTGATCTCTCCGAATACGAGGAGAAGACAAAGGAACTGATCAAGGAGAAACTCGTCATCCAGACGCTAGAGAAGATACTCCCAACATTCGAGATAGACAGAGACTACCTCAAGAGCCTCGAAAGAGAGAAACTCGCGAAAGAACAGAGAATCATGGAGATGAAGGCAGCACTTGAATCCCGCATCCGAATCAACTTGGAAAGGAACCCGATCTACGAGTCCTTGAGCCGACGCCTCGAAAGGATTGTCAAGATAAAGAACGAGTCCCAGCTTGAAAGCGAGCTCCGGCAGCTTGTGAAGGAAGTGGCTGAGGTTGAGGAACGAGCCCGAGCGATGAACATCACGGACGAAGAGTTCGCTCTGCTCAATGCCGTAGAGAAGTACGTCGAAAAGGCTGAGGACTCTGAGCTCATTCCATTTGTCCGCGAGCTGCTCAAGGACGTGAAGGCTGGCGGACGCTTATTCAAAGGGTGGCAGAGGAAGACCTCCGTAACAAAGGATGTTCAACAGGTCATTTTCGACAAGTGCTTTGAGAGATTCAAGGACACGCTCGGAGTCGAGAAGATCACAGAACTAAGCGAGCAGATGGAGAAATTCATTGAACGATACAACTGAGGCGATGCGAATGGCTATTTTCAAGGCTGGAAGGCGAGCAGTCAGATATGTCGTGAGACACGGCAGATCCAAGTATGCCCATTTGCGGCTCAAGGACGACGACCACTTGGAAGTCATCCTGCCTCAGGCATCACAAGTGAGCGCGAGAGAGCTTCTGAATAAGAAACGAGCATGGATAGAGAGGGCGCTCCTGAGACTGTACGGTCGCAAGAGGGTGTTTGACGGGAATAGGCTTCTCGTCTGGGGTATCCCTCACCGACTGAAAGTTGTCAAGGCTACGAACAACTCAGTCAAGATGAAAGATGGGACTGTGGTTGTCGGTCTCAACGGAGAAATGAATCTTCGCCAAACAGTCAAGAACTGGATGGAAGCCAAGACACGAGAGTACGCAAAGAGAAGGCTCCGACATTACGGGAAGAAGCTGGCGTTCGAGGCTGAGAGTGTCGGCATTTCAGATTCCAGAAAGTGGGGACACTGTACTGAGGATCGAAGAGTCTTCTTCAACTGGCAACTCGCCGCTCTGCCGAAAGAGCTCGCTGACTATGTCGTACTGCACGAAGCCTCCCACCTGTCTGAATTCAACCACGGTCATCACTTCCACGCGCGTCTCCTGTCGCTCTGCCCCGATTTCAGAGAGAGGGACCTTAGCCTCCGGAGCGTCGTGCCTTGGCTTCCTGAGATTTTTGGCGTGCACACTGCGCTCGCAGTTTCCACTTCAGAATCTCGTCAAACTCGACCGCGGTCAGGAAAAATGGATCACGCTTAACAAGCAATTGGGCAACTCGGCCTTTAGCCGTTGGGTCTCATCGAAGTCAATGCTTGACGTTCGCAAACCTGCTATTTGGGATGCTGTAATCATCTATCAAACCTTGGAAGCAAGGCCCATTGTCCTTCCTTGATCATGTTGATGCAGGTTTCGAAGCAGAAGTCGTTGGAATCCACGAGAGGGATAGGTAGTCTAGGTTGGCCGTAGCGAGTTCCTCAGGTCCGTCAGTATCCTTGCAGCCTCTCTTCCCTTTTCGGTGAGTGAGTAGTTCGATTGGATAGGCTTGGACGCAACGACCTTGCGTTTCAGCAATCCTTCCTCGAGCAGATCGTTCAGGTTGGAGGACAGCGTTCCGCGGCTCCGAATTAGGCGTTCAAGCTCGCTGTGTCTGACCTCTCCTTTCGAGTAGACGAGGAGGAGTATGTGCACGCAGGGCATCTGGAGGAGAGTTGATATCTTCACGTCGGGCCACGCGGGGACCCTGAACTAGAGCCGCCAAAGAAGCCGTAGCACGTCTAGGCGAGCCTCGCTCGATTAGCCGAGCGCGTTAAATGCCCAAACCGGCGATACTCTCAGGCATGGGTTACTGGCTCGTTCAGCACGACATCGAGGCGTACTGGGATCGCCCGGATGCGATCGGGTCTCTAAAGGCCCGTGCCCTCCGAGACCGAAATTTCAGGCAGATACGCAAGGGTGACAAGATCGTCTACTACGCCAAACAGAAGAGAACGCTCGGACTCTACCAGATATCCTCGGAACAGTGGGTGGAGCTGAAAAACTGGAGCAAAGGTCGGAAGGGCCCGCACATGGCCTACGAGATCAAGCCTGTCGTCACGACCATCTCCGAGATCGACCTCCCGGACTTCGATATCGCCACGACAAGGGGGAGGACCGTGATTGAACTCACAAAGGAACAATACCGCAAGATAGCGACCCACATACTTGGCATGGGCGACCCAGAGAATCACGAGGCCACCGTTGCCCTCTTCGCGAAACTACACAGAGCGTGTGGTTTTCCCAAACTGCTCAAGATAGGAGAAGCATACCCGGACATCACTGCCATTGATGAGAACGGACATGAAGTCGGGGTCGAGGTTGAGTTCGAGAGCGCCACCTTCGAAAGAGAACACATCAGCGAGGCCGACAAGTGCGACCTCATAGTCTGTTGGCGAGACACCTGGGGACGAGCCGCGACCAAGCCAGTAGTCGAGCTGGCCGGCATACTCTACTGAAGAGCGGTAGACGAAGCACTGCTTCCTCAGACGAGGCCTAGGAAGGTACTCACAGATCCACTAGACGCCATTGGGCCGAGAGACAGGGCAGGTCGGGCAATTGGAAAGGAAACCTGTCATTCACATGGCTGTATTCGTATTTGTCCCTCTCGGTTCACTATCGCTAGATTCCTGTTTCCAAGAGGCTTCCAGGGTGCACTCCAAATCTTCTCTTGGCAGAATATGGCACCGCCAGGCGGCTCATAGTAGTACACTGTGTAGTAGTCTTCCTCCTCCGTGAAATCTCTGAGAACGTAGAGAGATTCGCCATCTGACAGCATGAACGTTAGTGATGAGTAGGTTCTGCCCTTCTTGTCCGGCTCGCGTAGAATCTCCTCACGAATCCGTGCTACGTTCTTCGTGATGACATGTTCGATGGGCGTCGGTCCGCTCTCTTCAATCGCCCTCACGAGTTTGTCAAGAATGACCTGACTGTCTGATTGCACACTGCCGGTATTGAACCTGGGCGAATATATTGTGCCGTTATGCCCAAAGCTCCATTTCCCTGAGACAAGTGGCTGAGTATTCTCCAAGGAGACGCCTCCGGAAGACGCCTTCCTGAGGTGTGCCAAGACGATTCGGTCCGTATTTGCGATTCTTTCACAAGCAGCCTCGTACTCCCCCTTCTTCCAGGCGGGCTCTGTAGACCTGCCCAGATACTTCGGCGAGTTGTCTCTGTAGGACAAGATCCCCCAGCCGTCCTCGTGACCTGGCTCCGCGCATGTCCTGATGTTTCCACAGGCGGAAAGGCATCTGAACTTCAGAAGAAGATCTGACCTCTTGATGGACGAGTTGCCAGTGATTCCCATCATCCGGCACATTGCTCTCTCGCAGCCTAGTAGGGTCGGCTGTAGTGGATTTGCCTTTGCTTTTCCGAACGGCTTTCCAAGATGAAGTCGGGAATGCGGTCGCGGATCGGATAAGTCACCTTGCAGGCATTGCAACGGAGCCTGCCATCCGTCGGCTCCGACTCTCGTCTGCAGGTGGGATATGCGTAGACGCCACAAGTGTCCGCCGGTCTTCCGCTAGTTCCCGAGATGGCGGGCCCTGAAGCGTGCATGAAGTTGGTTCTCACTCAGCGGTTCTTCTCGATCTTCTCAACCTGACGTTGCAGAACGGACACATCGGCTGATATTCGGGAAACTGGGTGCCGCAGTGAGGACAGTACCAAGCCATGACTGAACCCTCGGTGAATTGCTTGTAGACGCGTGGCTCTTGGGTCTTCAGTCGACCGCTACGGCTATTCGCCGCACAGCGACCGTGAGCTTTGGCTCGAACTTCCAGTTGCACACGGGAGGTCTCGTCGTCCTCGTAATATGCAAATGGCTCCACAAACAACGTATGATCTGGGACTTCACGACATATGCACAACGGAAAGTCTACAAGTTTGCAGCATGTATGTTCTTTACGCGAAGTAAGGATGACCGCGTCGAGGTTTACTTGGACGAGATCGCTACCGCCGCCTTCGAAGCCATACACCGGCTGATTCATCATTTCGGCCTGAAGTCGAAAATGGTTGCGGACCCATCCGATCTAGTCGTTCTATTGATCGCTGGGGCCGTAGTACATGAGTGGCTTCATCATGAGGCTCAGTTAGAAGAGGAGGCCGTGAGATTTGCGAGCGAGCAATTCTATCAGGCATTCCTAGGGCTCCCCATGCTTCGCAAGTAGGGGCTGGCGAACGGAACGCAAACGCCGTATCGCCTGAGCGATACAGGCATCTCTCTCTGCTAGAGAAAGTCTCAGCACGGTTTCCATCTCCTGAAACGGCCACAGACCACGGGATTCAGTACGTCGTGATCTCCTTTTCCATGCCGTACTGGATTCTTTGACGCAAGAAGTCGGTCAGGCCTGGACTTGTCAAACAACCGGTCTGACCGTTCCCTGGAGGCTATTCGCAGAAGGAGCTTCTCAAGCGCGGGGATGGTTGGTTAGCGGTTTCGAGAGGGGCAGTAAATAGGCGTCTATCCAAGGGCACCTCGTAGAAAACTTCTTCTGGTTCTCATTGCTCAAAACGAGAAGTGATCCGTTGTCAGCTGCCAGCCGACGCTACCTAGTTACGGCTATTATTGTTGATATCTCGCTTGCAGCGTCTTTCGTGTTCGTCATCTACAATCCCCCGGAATTCTACCGTGAATTTGTCCTCGTGTGGCTCCCCTTGGCTTTCGCAGCAGTATACTGGACCCTCAGGGCAGCCGGCATTTTGAGGATTAGAAAAGACCGTCCTGTAGGTCTCCTAGCTGCGTTGCTGATATGGCTCTGGGTTGCGGCTTCTCGTGGATTAGTGGGACCACGTGAAGTCCTTTCGCTTTTGGGGATTTACGCTTTCCTCGTTATCGCCTACCGATATGCCTTTCAACCTGGCGTGTCCGAAATCAAGAGCAAACTCAAACGTCTTTCACGCTACGTGCGCAGGAAACAAGGCCATGACAACTGAGAGGTTCACGAGAACCTGCTCGGTCCTGCTGTTTCTCTTGTTGCTGTTTCTGATGGCGAGACCTGTCGAGTCTCAGGCAACTGACATACAGTCTTCAACGCATACCATCTTAGGTGGTCAGGGATCAACTACACTGGTCTCAAGCTGTTCGTACGGTGGTGGTTTCGAGAGTCTTACCGTAAGATACCAGGCCCGTACGACCGAAGGAAGCTTCATGATCGATTGGAGGGCGACCCGAATGGGAAACCGCTCGATCTCACCCGCCGCACCAATAAGGTCTGAGTCGACTGGCTCTCCTTCATGCCCCGTTTTTGACGAAGGACTTCGCGCCGAGCAAGGCGGTACGATTGTTGACACGCCAGTCGGGGCTCCGGCACATAGGTCTGGATGGATCGCTCTGGGGGTTGATGCGAAGGATGTTCTGTGGATTCTTGGAAATGTGCTGTCGGTCTTCATAGGAAACTCTTCGTCTCCCTCAAATGGCGTGTGGTTCTTCTCTGGATTAGAGATAGGCGAAGGCCAGCTGATCATAAGAAACACCCTAAGAAATGATCTCGGACATCCAGTACACTTCATGATCCGAGAGATCATAACGCCAGAATTCCCGAGCGGCTGGATTGGGGAGTTGGCGGCCGGTGCAGAGACTACCGTTTCTCTGGCAGCCAAAGGATCAGATATGTTCGGACGACTGATCATGCGAGAGGGACGCGTGCTCTTCACAACCACTCGTGGAACGCCATGGGCTCTGTCGAATCCTGTGCTGGCCTACTCCTTTAGCGGCGTTGATCCCCAACTACCGGATCTACCCATAGTCAAGCAGGTTCCATCACTCTTCGCAGGGCAATCGGCAACAATACTTGGGAGCGGATTCCAACAAGGTGCCGTCGTCCTTCTGAATTCACCACACTTCCGGAAACCTTCGCTGTTCGCCGAATCCCCCATTGTCGGTCTTGAGAGAATTACCTTCCAGATTCCGCCCGACATACTTGCGAAAGAGGCATCAGTAGTTGTCGTCAATCCTGACGGCACCGGCGTAGTCATCTACGGTACGTCGATCCAATCGCCACAATGGATCATGACGCAGGAGGTCACGACTACTCCGGAGCAGACAACCACAGAAAGACCGCCAGAAGGCGAGGCTTGGGCGTTCGTAGGCGCTGTAGTGGTGATTCTGGTGGTCGCGGTTTGGGCATACATCCGGAGAAAGAAAAAGCCTAGTGGCCAATCGCATCTTCACTTCAGGAGAACCGACTCACTCTGGGGCTTCTCCCATTCGAGCACCACCTGACGCAATTCGCCTTTTCGCTCTTCATAGGCCGACCCAAAGAACTGCCGATGTAGGACTCTATCGCTTACTTGGCCGTAGACTTTAGGCGCAGCCAAGCCTATTGCCTGGTCATGCCGCTGCTCCATGTTGAGAGGCGCGGACGGATTCTCGACGAAGAAGTTTCCGACATAGTGGGTTTCTTGGAAGAATGCTACGGTCGTCTTCGACCAGTAGGTCTGGACCTTGTCGAGATCTTGCTCTTCGAGAACGATCCGCTGTGGCGCAGCCACTTGGCGGTTGAACGGAGACGCGCAGGGGTCACGTCTTCCGACTTCGATGATGCTTTCATCGCCACTCATGACGCGTGGACGGGTATCCCCAGGATATCGATTTCTCTGGATCGCCAGAAGACGCTTCCTCGGCTTGTCTGGGAGGGGGCGCTTCGCCACGAAGCCGGCCATTCAATCCTACACGGAAGCCTTGAGTACTACGTGTTTCCTATGCCGAAAG
>Ga0315314_1000796_pt1 | contig 31099 bp, 16 predicted proteins | sample TDP9_MG_FD_203631 | JGI IMG/M metagenome (GOLD analysis project Ga0315314, IMG submission 203631) | Freshwater sediment microbial communities from Lake Towuti, South Sulawesi, Indonesia - TDP9 | ecosystem: Environmental > Aquatic > Freshwater > Lake > Sediment | place: Indonesia: South Sulawesi... | reverse complement strand
TTGTGGGTTCTGGAAGCCAAATTGATGGATGCTGATGGGGAACAAAATCTTGCTGAGAAAGGAAAGGTCGCGTAAGATGTTGCCAAGAGTAGCCATCGAACCTTCAACTGAAATCGGGACATGCTCGAATTAGCCAGCTGTGATTTTGATATAATACCTTGATAGTATTTACTAAAGGCTGTCTCGACATAGAGTCCACTAAGATATGCTCCTTGAGTCAGATAATAATTTCTAATTGAACTTGAACCACCACGCTCTAATCTTTCTTCTTCCCATTCTTCTACTTTTGTTTCATAGAATGTTTGGGTTATATAATCAAGATCAAGACACTTTCTCAAAATTACCTCACGACTAACACTAAACTTTTTAGCAAGTTGGGATAGAAAATCGTCGTCTATTTTTTTACCCTGTATTTGTGTTTTTATGTCTGCAGTAGGAACTAAAAACTCGCCTGCGAATTTGTTGCAAAAAACTTCAATACGTTTGTTTTCTCCGTGTAAGTTCTGGATAAAATCATTATGCCGGAAATCAATACCACCAGTTCTAAATAATAAATGTGCCAATTCATGAAACAATGTAAATATTTGGCGAATTTTTGGCTGGCTATTATTAAGATAGATTATTGGAAAAACATTGTCATATAGGCAGAACCCAGAACATTCCTCATCTCTAAAAGCATCCTTAAAGATAAATACTCCGTGTTCTTCCAGCAAATTGCGCCAGTATTTTAATGCTTCATCATTTGATTTTAATGCATATTGTTTGCTTAGCCCAACGTTTAAATATTTACGAATAGATATCGCCACATTAGAAACAGAATCTGAACTACCTATTTTGATGTCACCACAAAGTTTTTTAGCTGCTGGATTTACTCCATTAAATAATTCTCTAAGGTTTTCTTGCATTGCCTTTGCTTGTCGGATGAGATAAAGCAAGCTTGGTTCTATAAGATCAATTTTTTCTTGAGGAAGTGTTCTAAAAGATTGCTTTGGTGCCTCTTCTACAGGTGGTTCCGGAAAGAAAAATAAAGCCAGAGGTCGCTTGTATATTTCATAAGCAAGCCTCTCAAGTTGCTCATAAGATGGGCTTGATTTACCTTCTTCCCATGCCTTAATAACTTCAATAGTTATTCGCTTACGGTTAATTTTATTAACAACAGCTTCAATTCTGCTGTAACCGGCCGTCTGGCGAGCCCACTGCAAAACTTTTGGATTGATAGGTATCTGCTCGCTCATTCTCTACCTCAATACTAGGTCCGTACAAACTTGAATATTTAGTTGCATTTTTAAATGACGAACCATTGTTACATCTTTATGTTTTTATCCAGGCTATTACCTGGCCTTGAAATTCTCTCTCGTTTGCCTTTGTTTCTGACATTTTTTTCCTGCTTGCTTTTACTTATTTTACACAAGCTTCATCTTTTTGTCAAAAATTACCTTTTACTTTTTCCCCCTCAAATTTCAAATCCAATTTAGGCTGTTAAAAAATCCCCTAAATCCGGAGACACCATACTTATTTCTCCCTTTCATTGAGAGATTAGGCAACCACTCAGGGTTGCCCCTACGGATGAAATCCGGCGTTGATTTTTTCTATCAGGCCCGGCAGCTCGGAGATTTCATTTATCTTCCAAACTCCCCTGGGCACTTTCTTGCCGACATTGGTGTAAGCTGCCTTAAGCACTGTCCGAAAACCGGCCTTGCGAGCTGGCTTGATATCCATGTTGAGCCGATCTCCGACGAAAAGTATGACCTCAGCCGGCTCACCCATTTTAGCAACCGCCGCATCAAAAATACGCCTATCGGGCTTTCGGAACTCAAATTGATAAGAATAGAGCCGGTAAGGAAAAAAATCCAGTATGTCTAATTCGGCAAGGTGCCTGTCCAGAGATCCGGCGCTTATGAATGTATTGCTGAGTATGCCGAGCTTAAGCCCCAACCGGCGTAGTTGTGTTAAAGTGTCTTTTATATCCGGCTCGACCTTGGCAAGTTTGGTAAGCGGCTCATACCACAGCCAGCCTAATTGCTGCCACTGCTGCTGGTTGAGATTGAAGCCCCATTTTTCCCCCATCTTCTTTAACAAAGACAAGGCGTTAAAATCCCGTCCTGTTATATCAGCCCACAAACATCGCAGCCGAACGGCGATTAAGCTGCGCAGAAAGTACCATCTGAAATTGCCGACCGGCTGGCCGCAGCTTACCAGATAATCATAGGTCAACCTCGCGCTTTGCCGAAAGATTCTGATCGTTCGGATTTTGCCGAAGTTAAGCAAGGTGTCGCCGAGGTCGAACAGCACCGCTTTGATCCTTCGACTTTGCTCAGGGTCAATGGTGAGCGGTGTCGAACCATTGATTTTTTTTGCCGGCAAGTCCTTTTACCTCAATGGCGGCAAATCACCGCCAAAAGCTTCCTTTACCCACTGGAACATTTCCTCATCCGATATTGCCGATACTCTGTCGGCTAAATACTCAGCGTCGATCCTTTCTTTTATTTTGGTGATACGCCGATCGTGCTTGGGAATCTCAATTTGGTATCTTGCTTCTATCCAGTGCTTGATACCTGCTGCGCCGGTCTTATCGGTAATCGCCACGCCGACAGGGCGGCCCAGTAGCTTTTGGGTGTCGAAGCAATTATATATTTCCTCGTCCTTTAATAAACCATCCGCGTGGATGCCAGCGCGGGTGACATTGAAGTCCCTTCCCACCAGCGGATAGTTGTGCGGGATTTCAATGCCTAACTCTTTGTGGGCGTACTGCGATAGTTCCGTTATCGCAGCATAGTTAACGCCAGGCGTATGACCTTTTAATTGGGCATGTTCGATAACCAGTGCTTCCAGAGGCGAATTTCCTGTTCGCTCTCCGGTGCCGAATATTGCAGCATTGGCAGCGCTGCAGCCGTAGAGCCACGCAGCAACGGCGTTTATATGAACCTTATGAAGGTCGTTATGGCCGTGCCACTCCAGCCATTCGGACGGCACCCCGATTTGCCGAAGCCCACAAACAAGCTTAGGAACACTCCTGGGCAAAGCTACGCCGGGCCATGGCAAACCAAAACCCAGCGTATCACAAAGACGAATCTTGACCGGCTTTTTATATTCTTCGGCGAGCTTCAGCAGTGCCCCGGCAAAAGGCAGCACAAAACCTTCGTAGTCAGCTCGCGTTATGTCCTCGAAGTGACATCGCGGGATAACGCCGCTATCCAGCGCGGCTTTGGCTATATCAACATACGAATCCATCGCCTGGGCGCGTGTCTTTCGCAATTTGAGAAATATATGATAATCGCTTGCTGAGGTTAGAATACCGGTTTCGCCAAGCCCCATTTGCGATACCAGCTTAAAATCCTCCGCTACCGCTCTTATCCAGCCTGTTATCTCAGGAAATTTATAGCCTCGCTCTTTGCACAGCTCGACCGCTTTTCTATCGCGTTTTGAATACAGAAAGAATTCACATTGACGAATCAACCCGGTCCCGCCGTCTATTTGGTGCAGTAGATCGTATATGCGCAGGATTTGCTCCGGCGTGTAAGGTGGCCGAGCCTGCTGGCCATCGCGGAAGGTCGTGTCGGTTATCCAGATTTTATCCGGCAGAGCATATTCAACCGCCTGGTGGTCGAATATTATTTTGGGAAATTCAATGTATGGAAATACCTCGCGGTACAGGTTGGGCTTTTCTACATCTACAAGTTTGTAGTTTTTATCTGCCATTACCTATTTCCGGCATCTTTGGTAACTGGTAATTGGTAACTGGTAATTACTATTTACCATTTAACCATTTACCATATTGGCCGAGATGGGATTCGAACCCACACGTCCTGTTCGGACAGGGGATTTTAAGTCCCCAGCGTCTGCCATTCCGCCACTCGGCCTGACATCATAGCCTAATATATTCGGCAAAATTTTGCAAATGTTTCCTGAAAAATGGGGGCGGGAAATATAATATTTGGTCCATTTCTATTTGAAAGAAAACTTGAGCAAAACAGCCGGCTCTGGTACATTATGGCCCGGCGTTTTACGTAGGGTGAGCCGTCCGGCTACGGCTTGGCGCTTCGCCGAGACGAGTGCCCACCATTTCTTTTCCCCGCCTGCGCGAGGACAGGTTTGGTGTGCAGAGCACACCCTACGAAAAGCAAAAGGAAGCAAATAATCATTGAGGTCGGCGGATGGATGTACTTTTAATCGGTAGCGGCGGACGCGAGCATGCAATCGCCTGGAAATTGGCTCAATCGAAGAACCTGGGCAAACTCTACATCGCGCCCGGTAACGCCGGCACGGAGCGATGCGGAGAAAATGTGGCAATTGCCGCCACCGATATCAAAAAAATAGTAGATTTTGCAAAGCAAAACGATATAGGCTTAGTAGTAGTAGGTCCGGAAGACCCACTTGCAGCAGGACTGGTTGACGCGCTACAAAAAGCTTCGATTATGGCTTTCGGGCCGAGTGCCGATGCCGCACAGTTAGAAGCAGACAAGGCGTTTGCAAAGCAGTTGATGCGCGCAAGTGCCATCTCGACCGCTGAGGGCAGAATCTTTGACCGATTCAGTGACGCCAAAAGATATATAGCCAGCAGAGACGAGCCGGTGGTAATAAAGGCAGCAGGTCTTGCACAAGGTAAAGGAGTTATTGTATGTGACGACCCCGCAGATGGCATCTTGGCGGCTGAAAAAATAATGTGCGATAGGATGTTCGGCTCAGCAGGCGACAAAATCATCGTGGAGGATAAACTGTTAGGCGAAGAGGCCTCGATATTAGCTTTTGTGGATGGTCATAATATTTACGTTATGGAATCCTCGCAGGACCATAAGCCCATCGGCGATGGCGACACGGGCCCCAACACCGGCGGCATGGGTGCTTACAGCCCGGCACCGGTAGTCACTGAGGAGATGATGGATAAAATCACGCGTGAGATTCTGGTGCCGGTCGTAGATGGTATGAATCGCAACGGCACGCCGTATAAAGGCGTACTTTATGCGGGCCTTATAATTACCAGCGCCGGGCCGAGGGTGCTGGAGTTTAACGTTCGCTTCGGCGACCCGGAAACCCAGCCTATCCTTATGCGGCTGAAAAGCGATCTGCTTGAAGTCTGTCTGGCAGTTTGCCAGGGCAGGCTGGATGAGGTTACCCTGCAGTGGGACAAACGCCCAGCAGTTTGCGTGGTGATGGCTTCAGGCGGCTATCCTGGTGATTATGAAAAGGGTAAGTTAATAACCGGCCTGGATGAGGCTGAACAGCTTGAAGATGTGGTAGTATTCCACGCAGGCACCAAAAATCAGGATGGGGACATCGTTACAAACGGCGGCAGAGTATTGGGCGTGACCGCTCTGGGAGAGCAAATCGCCGATGCAAAGGCCAGAGCGTATGAAGCTGTAGATAAAATAAAGTTCGATGGTGCGAACTTTCGGCACGATATCGCAGACAAAGCGATTAAGAAGCCGCCGAAGGCGGGAATTTCCAATTTAAAAACTTGTCCTGAGTGTAGTCGAAGAATCGAAAATCGAAAATCGAAAATTGAAAATGGAGGTAAGGTTCTCACTCGCTTGCTTTTTGCCGGTTTGATTTTGGCTGTCGTTTTCGGGCTTATCTTTATCTGGCTGGTGCGGGCTTTGCCGCATGTTGCCGTAGCAGAGATTAGCGAGCTGACTAACGCCAAAATCGACGTAGAATCGGTAGATTTGGCCTTTGACGGCTCAGTCTTAATCAAAAGGCTCGTAATCAGACCCGACCATACGAGGCAGGAGGGACGAGGGATCCCCGCTTCTGCGGGGACAGCCCCCGCGGAAGCGGGGGGAAGGCAGGGGGACGAGAATGTGATACTTAAAGCCGACACGGTATATGCCCGCTTTAGTCTCGGTAGCTTGTTGTTATTGGGGCCGCGACTGAAAGAAATACGTATTAGTGATTTTGTTTTCAATGCCCAATATGATTTGGACACAGAAAAGTGGAATATAGCAGCACTTAAAATCAAAGTCCCTAAGAATGGTACAGGCGGGCTGCCTGCTGTCCAACTGGAAAAAGGCGTGCTGCAATATAGTAAGGTCTCAAAAGGCCAGGCCGAAGTTCTGGCGGCAGTACCCATTGATATGAGATTTAGACCCGCTGAGCAAATTTTAGGCGGTTACAGCTTTGATATAACAACCGCCCAAAGGGCTGACTCCGGCCGAAGCAGGTTGTTTGGCTCGTGGCGGCCCGGCAGGCTCACCATTGCAGGCGGAATCTCATCGGCGGGTATCCCTGTATTTACCTCCCCCGAAGCGGGGACACTCCAGAAGGCCTGGGTGATAAATCTATTGGACGCCGAGTTAAGTTATGACCGCGACAATAATTATTCGCTGAAACTGAAAATAAAAGATTTGCTGTACAGCCCTTCGACTCCGCTCAGGGTGGTGAGCCTGTCGAACCACAGGGGAAACACCGGTGAAACATCGGTCTTCAATAGGCCAGCTCTTTTGGCAAAGTCCGGTCTATTTACTGCTTGGCAGAGATTTTTTAGCCGATATCGTCCTGCGGGTAGAGTTGATATGGACCTGGAGGCGTCAGGCAATTTCAAGTCCGCCATGGCGCCAAGCGAAGGCACGCTGGCCGGCAAAATCTATTGTAAGGATGTCTCGATCTGCGACCGCAAGTTCCCTTATGTGATAGAGCAAATCACTGGCCAAGTTGACTTTACCGAAAATAGCGTAATCCTGAACAATCTTGACGGTAAACACGGTGGCGTCAAGGTGACTTTCAATGGCTGGGTGAAGGATTTTGGGCTTCACCCGCCACAGGCGGGCAAGAATCAGCAGTACCAAATCCAGATTGCAAGCGACAATATGGCTTTGGATAAGGACCTATATGATGCGTTAAATGCAAAACAGAAGGAATGGTGGTCGGCTTTTTCTCCGACCGGCCTGGCAGCGATAGATTACCGCCTCAGCCAGCAGGCACAAACCGATAAGAAAAAGACCCTGACGGTTGAATTGCATGGCGCTGAGGCTACTTATCGAGATTTTTCTTATCCATTAAAAAATCTTACTGGAAAACTCTCTTTCGACCGCGACAGCATAACTGTCGCAGATGTTGTTTCACAAACAAATGGGGGCACAATAACCTTTAATGGCAAAGTCACCGAGTGCGGAACTTCCCGGCCGATTTATTATCTGGCAATCAAGGCCAACGACGTCTCATTTGATTCAACATTGGCGAAAAGATTATTGGCCAAGCAAAGTGATTTTTACAACCGATTTGATGTGGCCGGCCTGGCGGATGCCGAAGTAACAATTGTCACGCCCATCGAAGGTCTTGAACCCACCAATTTTTTCGCCGATTTGGCGCTGAAGAAAACTTCTGTTCAAGTGAATAAATCCGCCGCGCCTCTGGCTAAATCGCAAATCGCAAATCGCAAATCGCAAATCGACAAGCCGCTGGTGATTTCCGATGTATCGGCAAAAGTTACTGTAACGGCGAATTCCACTAGCATTAAAAACTTCACTGGCCGATATGGTCAAAGCTTGATTTGCCTTGTCGGCGGAATCTGGCAGGAATCCCAGCCCAGCGCTGGACGGGGGCACCAACCATTCCGTTATTACCTGACACTGACTGCAGAACAGCTTCAGTTAAGCGACGATTTAATCGGCTTTCTGCCAACGCCGATTGGCAAAATGATTTCGCACTTGTCACCGGAGGGCAAAATAAATCTGAGTGCCTATTTGAACAAGGCTGCCGATAAGGACCAGCCCGACTATCAAATAACTGTGAATTGTTTGGGTGACAGTGTTAATTTTAAGCGATTTGCGTATCCACTGAGGGATGTCACCGGCACCCTTATAATAACAAATAACAAGGTGGCACTTGATAACCTTACGGCAGCGCCGGCTGATAGCGCCAAAGGGGCAGTAGCCGGCTCAACCATAAAACTAAACGGCCAAATAACCTTGGCTGACAGCGCTTTTAACGAGGGCAGTTTTGCACTTTCAGCAAGTGACATATTCTTTAGCGAATCCCTAAGGGATGCTTTGCCGAAAGGCGTTGCGTCCTTTTACCAGGCATTGTCACCGGCTGGCCGATTCGATCTGGATTTAGACAATATAAAAATTTTCACTGATGATGGCAAGTCTTACATTGATTTTGCTGGTGCCGCCAAATTCAAGGCCTGTCGCTTCAATATATCCGGCACGCCAGTTGAATTAGAGCGAGCTATTGCCAATTTTCGATTTTCGATTTTCGATTTGCAATCGGCATTCGGCAATCGCAAATCGCAAATAGATGACAGTGGCGGTTTTACTGACGGACAGGTTAGCCTTACTGCAGAAAATCTCGTAATTTATGGCAAATCCATAACTAACCTAACTGCGGACATCAATTATATTCCATCCGCCTCTGGCGGACAGAGCTGGGAGGCTTTGAATTTACTTGCTGATTGCTACGGCGGCAGATTGATAGGTACACTGGAGCTTTCGCCTGCCTCAGGACAATATCTGCTGCAAGTAGGTTTTGACAATATTGACTTGAGACGATTTCTTGCCGATACGCCCTTAGCCCCCGGACCCCTCGACAATTCTTGCTTTCGCAGGAATGACGTCACCCCCGCGAAAGCGGGGGTCGGGGCAGGCTCTGTGCCGGGGGGATTTAGCCCCCGCCTTTCGGCGGGGGTACCCCGGCCAGTGGCCGGGGCTAATATGCCCACAGGTGGCAGGCCCCCGACTGAATCGGGGGATACAAGCGGGATAATGTCCGGCTCATTGAGCCTCGGTGCCGCAGTTGCAGACAATTCTTCACGTATAGGTAGGTGCAGGTTGGCGATTAAGGATATGCAGGTGGGCAAACTTTCACCGCTGGCCAAGCTGTTGTATGTGCTGAAACTGAAGGAGCAAAAAGATTTCGCCTTCGGGCAGATGGTCGTTGATTCATACATTAAGGGCAACAGGCTGTTTTTTGAAAAGTTCGATTTATCCGGCCAAGCGCTAGCCTTTAACGGCTCAGGCTGGATGGACCTGCAAAGCGAGAGCGTCAATTTGACCCTCACTGCTCGCGGCGAGAGGCTGGCCGCTGCAGAGCCCTCGATTTTGCAATCTTTGACTGAAGGCTTGGGTGGTGCCGTGGTGCGGGTGGAGGTAACCGGCAATGTCCACGACCCGAAAGTAGAGACCAGAACCCTGCCGGTCGTTGAAGATTCGCTGAAAATCCTCGGCAAGCCCCGGTAAAAAATTTGGAGTTCATTGTTCATTGTTTTTTGTTCATCGCTGAACCATTAACTTTGAACAATGAACACAGAAAGGGCTATTACCGTTTTTCGCCAGTGTAAAGGGCTTTTATCTCAGCTTCGTTAAGGGCATAGCTGTAGATACGGACGTCATCAATCAGGCCGTTCCAGTAGTGTCCTCTCTCTTTCACGTTTTCGCCAATCAGAACGTGGATTTCGTCTGTTGTATTTGTTGTCATACTGGCAGGCCATAACGCTTCATTGTCTAGTTTTCCGTCCATATACAGATAAAACTTTGTTCCGTCATACACTAAGGCGACGTGGTGCCATTTCCCGTCGTTCGCGTCTACTGTTCCATATTCGTCAGCCAATGGGAATTTACCATTGCGCGCGAATTCTATGCCGCCATTTTCCTTGGTAATGAGGGCCTGCCAATCTTTATCAAACACCCTGGCCTTTATCCAGGCCGCAACCGTAACGAAACCGGGAAGGTCGGGACCTTTCCCACAGTCAACATAGTCACCATCGCCGTCCAGACACAGAACATTACCTCTTTCAGAGTCTGAAATAATCTTCGCATCACCGATGAGCTTGCTGTGCAGGTTATTACCTGATGAGTCAACAACATTACCATTTTTAGCTTCGTCAAATTTGTACCAAGCAACCGTCTTTTCTGCTGAAAAGTTCTTACTATAAGCTTTGCCGGACTGATATAGTTTGAGCCGTGCTTCATAATTATTACGTTGCCATGTAACGAGTTTATCTTCCGGAAGCAAAGGTAGCAAACTAATCGCTTCTTTCTGCCACTTAATGGCGGCGGCAAAATCGCCGGCTTCAGAATATGCTACCGCAAGTGTGCTCACATAATCATGGTTTTTCCAGTTCGTCAGCTCGCATGCTTTAGATGCTGCCTTAACTGCCTTGACGCCGTCGTGCAGTTCCGCGAGAGGACTGGCAATCCGTAACCAGGCAAGGTCATTAAAAGCCTTCGCATAGTTTGGATCAACGTGTACTACCGCCTCATAATCAGCAATCACTTCGCCATAACTTTTGCCGGGAGGCCCAGCTTTGACGCGACGGTAGAGTGCTCTGGCGATTGTTTTAGTAATACGATGAGCGAGTCCAGCCATGTTTGGGTCTTCCAATGCATGGAGCTCTTCCACAAGTTGCGAAGCCTCATCGAGTTTCCCGGCTTTAATATGTTCCCACGCGAGGTAAACCTTACTGTTCTCACCGGCAAAGAGCTGTTCCGCCTCATAAAGGTAATGCTCTTGCGAGATATATTTGCCGTCTTCAAACAGCCCTCGCAGTTGCTCAAGAAAGGCTTGTGCTTCCTGGCTGCGGCCGAGCCGATGAAGGGCCATCGCAATATAGGCTATCTCGCGTGGCTGAGACTCCTCATTAAGCATCGTCCTGTGGTACTCATCGACACGCTTCAACGTTACAACGGCCTCCTCATACGCCCCCGCCTTGTATTGCTCCACACCCAGCGGCTCAAAGTGTTCCATGAGCATCGTAATGTTTTCTTTATCGTCTACCCAACCTACAGTTAATTCATCTGTGTGCTGCAGGATTTCATGCTTCTTGACGAACAGCGTCTCCGCCTCGTTGTAACGACCTTGCTTGCAGTACAGCTTGCCCACATGGCTTATGGAGGCCAGCGTGTTTAAATGTTCCTCACCAAGCACGCGCCTCCGGATTTCCAGCGACTTGACTAACAGGGGCTCTGCATCATTGTAACGGCCCTGAGTGTAGTATAACCAACCTAAGTCATGCATTGAGTTCACCGTGTAAAGATGTTCCTCACCCAGTACGCGCCGATGGATTTCCAGCACCTTGACGAACAGGGACTCAGCCTCACGGTAACGGCCCTGAACCTGGTATAGGTTGGCCAAGATGCTCATGGTGCCCAGCGTGTTTAGATGTTCATCACCCAGTAAGCGCCGGTCGTTTTCCAGAATTTGGAGGAGCAGGGATTCTGCCTCGCTGTAACGGCCCTGAACCTGGTATATATCGGCCAAGACGAACATGGAGCCCCGTACTTCTGGATGTTCCTTACCTAGTATGCGCCGGCGGTTTTCCAGAACCTTGACCCGCAGGGCCTCCGCCTCCTTGTAGCGGCCCAGCCAAGAGTACGCAGTGGCCAAGTCATGCATGGAGCTTAGCGTGTCTAAATGCTCCTCACCCAGTACGCGCCTCCGGATTTCCAGCACCTTAGAGAATAGCGACTCTCCCATCTTGAAATTGTACTGGTTCATATACTGATAGCCGAGGTCGATCATGGACTTCAATGTATCCGGATGCTCCTCGCCCAACTGACCCCGACGGAGCTCGAGTGCACGCTCCAAGTGCGGCTTGGCTGCAGTGTACTTGGTTAAATTCATGTATGTTGCACCGAGCGTATCACGGATTGATGCCTCAATAAGCGGTGCGTCCTTGAATTTGCCTTCGAGCTTCCCCGCGGCGTTGTCCAGAATCTCTATGACAGTTATTGGCCGACCTTTGGCCCTGTACGGGTTGAATGACGTAAGAAGGTCCTTGTTGAGGAATTCGTTCACAGCTTGTGAGATATGCGCTTGTCGCTCAGCTTCGGCGCGGGCGGATGCCTCCCTCTGCAGCGCATGCTCAGCCCTAAAGTACATCGCGGTGCTGACCACCATGCCTACAACCAAAGCGGCTGCAACTGTGGCTACCACTGCTACTTTACTACGGTGCTTTTGCACAAATTTCCTGAGCCGGTAGATCTTACTCGGCGGGCTGGCCGCGACAGGCTCATAGTTAAGGTGCCGGTGGATGTCCGTTGCCAGGGCGTTGGCCGTCTCGTAACGCCGGGTGCGGTCTTTCTCTAAGGACTTCATCACAATCCAGTCCAGGTCGCCGCGCACAAGTTTTTGAAGCAAGTCCGGATTGGTCTTGCGGTGCTCGGCAATGTCGGTCAACGCCTTACCCAGCGTACTTAACCTGGTGGAGGGCTTTAGAGGTTCTTGCTCGCGGATAATCCGCTGCATCTCACTGTAGCCTGCGCGGCGAAGCTGCTCTGCATTAAACGGTGTAGCTCCGGTCAGCAGCTCGTAAAGTAAGACGCCGAGAGAGTAGATATCGGTGCGGGTGTCCACATCCAGCCCGCTCATCTCGGCTTGCTCAGGACTCATGTACTCCGGCGTACCAATCAACTGAGCATATCGGGTAAAGAGCGTTTTTTCGGTGAGTCGTTGACTGGTTGCCTTCGCGATGCCGAAATCAATCACCTTGGGCACCGGTTTGCCATCATGCAGCGTTACCATAACATTTGATGGCTTAATATCGCGGTGGATGATGCCTTTTTGGTGGGCGTGCTGGACAGCGTTGCACACCTGAATAAACAAATCCAATCGTTCTTTGGTGCTTAGCTTATTCTTGTCGCAGTAATCGGTGATAGAGACGCCCTTAACTAATTCCATCACGAAGTAAGGCCGGCCCGTTTCAGTTGCACCGGCATCGAGCACTTTGGCGATGTTGGGATGATCCATCATCGCCAGGGCCTGGCGCTCGACCTCGAAACGGGCTATAACCTGCTTTGTGTCCATGCCCAATTTGATGATTTTCAATGCGACTCTGCGATAGAGGGGCTTGTCCTGCTCGGCCATATAGACATAGGCCATACCACCTTCACCGATTTTTTCTAATAGCTTGTACCGGCCGATGACCGTCCCCGGACCTTCCGTCAGTGGAGAATCTTCCAGCGTAACGTCTGAACACAGAGCAGGCTTTTTCAGGAAGCTGTCGTCTACTTCGTGGGCCTTGAGCAAGGCCTCAACGCGGGCCAACAATTCCGCATCATCGCCACAGGCTGCTTCGATATAGGCTTTTCGCTGCTCTGGCGGTTTCGATATTGCGGCGTAATAAATCGCCTCTTCATCTTTTCTCTGCTCAGCACACATAAATCACTCCTTCTACTTTCGTTCCAATATATAGTGCGTAAAATAGGAGTAAATTCCCTCAGAAAAATTGGTAATTTTGGAAAAAATCTGCCTTAATTTTGGGCGGTGCCACTTGCCTTAGTGATTTCCACGCGTAGCCAGGAACGAGCGTAATCCCAATACCTCTCAGCCGTAGCGTGCGAAATGCCCAGGGCTTCGGCTGCCTGCTCGCAAGTCAAACCAGCAAAATAGCGCAGCTTCACAAGATCGGCTTTGACCTTGTCCTTTTCCGCCAGTTTTCTCAGGGCTTCATCCAGAGCGATCAGGTCATCCTCTTGGCAAGCATTGTTATCTGTCAGAATCGCCTCATCGAGTGCGATTCGTCGGTGTTCGCCACCGCGTTTGAGACTCTTCTTGCGCCGTGCGTTATCAATTAGAATGCGGCGCATCGCCTCAGCCGCCGCCGCAAAGAAATGTCCGCGACTTTTCCAATTCTGGGTCTCATCTGCGACCAGCCGGAGGTATGCCTCATGAACCAGAGCAGTAGCTTGTAATGTCTGTCCGGGTGGTTCCTGCGACAGCTTCGCAGCAGCCAGCAGACGCAGCTGCTGATAGACGGCTGGGAGGAGTTGGTCCACCGCCCGGGCGTCTCCTTGCTCAATTGCATTCAGAATCCGTGTGATAGTAGAAGGTTGTTTGTTCTCACCCGGCTGCCTATTGTCTCTTTCCTCAGCCTTGCTCATCAGCATCTCACTTTCACACCTATACAATAGCTAAAACTGTTTTTCCCGTCAAACCAGAACTCAATAATTGGTAATTAGTAATTGGTGATTGGTAATTATCTAACCATTTACCAGACAATAAGAATTTGAATTGTGTATCAACTTCTGGAGGTTATAATGAGTGCACAAGAGCACAAAAACACAAAGGTTTCGATTTGTAAAGCCTGGAGGTAACATTTATGGCCAGTTCAAAAGACAACATGAGCAGGCGGCAGTTTCTGCGCAGTAGCTGCGGGTCAGCAGCTGCGATGTTCCTATCGCAAGTTCCACTTGAATCGGAAGACAGAAGACAGAAGACAGAAGACAGTCCGTCCTCCGTTCTCCGTCCTCCGTCCTTCCTCTGGGTCAGTTGCGAGGATACAGGACCGGACCTGGGCTGCTACGGCGATAAATACGCTGTGACGCCCAACATCGACAGGCTTGCGGCACAGGGCGTGCGCTACACCAATGTATATACCAACGCAGGAGTTTGCGCCCCGTCGCGCTGCGGCATCATAACTGGGATGTACCCAACCACCATCGGCACGCACCATATGCGCTGCAAGGGTGTGCCGCCAGCTGAGGTCAAGTGCTTTCCAGAGTACCTGCGCAAAGCTGGTTATTACTGCACCAATAATTCCAAGACCGATTACCAGTTTGACCCGCCAATAACCTGCTGGGACGAAAGCAGCAACAAGGCACATTGGCGTAACCGAGGCAAAGGGCAACCATTCTTCGCGGTTTTCAATTTCACCATCTCGCATGAAAGCCAGATTCGCAACCAAAGCGAAGAGATGCTGAAACGTTTGGAGACTCTCAAGCTGAATGAAAAGCATGACCCGGCTAAAATTCGGCGTAGCGATCTGCCGCCTTATTATCCGGATACGCCGGCTGTTCGCAAAGATTGGGCGCGGTACTACGATATTGTCACGCTGATGGATAAACAAGTCGGCGATGTTATTGCGCAGCTCGAGGAGGACGGCTTAGCCGATGACACGATAGTATGGTTCTGGGGCGATCACGGTCGTGGGCTGCCGCGGGCCAAACGCTGGATTTACGATTCGGGCATCCATGCTCCGCTGATTATCCGTGTGCCGGAAGGATTGCGAAAGCTGGCAATGCCGGACAATCCAAATGCGCTTAAGCCCGGCACCGTCAACGATGACCTGATAGCCTTCGTTGATTTCGCGCCGACTATGCTGTCATTAGCTAAAGTTGCGATCCCGGAGCACATACAAGGTAAGGCGTTTCTGGGCAGTCAAAAGGCTGGGCCACGTGAGTATATTTTCGCCGCGCGGGAGCGTATGGACGAGGCTTACGATATTATCCGTGCGGTGCGTGACAAGCGTTACAAGTACATCCGCAATTATATGCCGTATATGACCCGCGGCCAGGACATCGAGTATATGAACCAGATGCCCACTATGCAGGAGATGCGCCGGCTCAACGCCGAGGGCAAATTGAAGGACGCACAAAAACAATATTTTGAGCCGACCAAGCCGGTGGAGGAATTGTATGACACAGTTACCGACCCGCACGAGGTCAAAAACCTGGCAGATAACCGCAGGTATAAAGATGTGTTAGAGCGGATGCGCAAGGTGCATCAAGAATGGATGCAGCAGACCTGCGATGTGGGGCTGATACCTGAGCCGGAGTTCGATGAGCTCAAGTGGCCAGGCGGCAAATGGCAGAGGACGGCAGAACCGATGTTCTTCGAGGGAGCAAAAACTGACGAGAACTACGTTCCTATCACTTTATTTTGTCCAACTGCCGGTGCATCTATCGCATATAAAATTGATGACGGCGGTGACAAAAAGGCCGCCTGGAAAGTATATACAGAACCTGTCTTGCTAAAATCCGGCCAGGTACTCCAAGCCCAGGCCTGCCGCATCGGTTTTCAAGACAGCGAGATGGTTTCCTTCAAACTCGGCGATTCCCGTGACTCGTCGCCCGTGACCCGTCCCGCTCCGGCTGCGGCCTTCGCCGAGACGAGTGACACGAGCGATCCCCGCGTTCGCGGGGACAGGCTTGCCCCTGCGGAGGCAGGGGGACGGGCGACGAGTAACGAAATCATACCGCATTGGACTGAACAGCTAAACCAGACGGATCTGCTTGAACGTCTGCGGGTGATAAAAGATTGGGATGGCTTAAGCAAAGAAGCCATACCCAGATATATGGAGGCTCTGAGGGACGAGTACGGCTCTGTTCGTTACTGGGCGGTGGTCGGCTTGCACAATAGTTGTAAAGAGGCGCAGGATATAGAGCGGGCAAAAACAGCACTTCGGGGGGCGCTTGAGGACCCGGCGCCGGTCGTACGCATAGCTTCTGCCCATGCACTGTGTGACTGGGGCGAAGAAAAAGAGGCGCTGCCGGTGCTGGCCGAGGCCCTAAACTGTGTTACAGACAAGGCACGCCTGTATGCGATGATCGCGCTAAAGCAGATCGGCCAGAAAGCTCAGCCGGTGCTACCCGCTATAAAGGCCGGGCTGAAAGATAAGGACGATTACGTGCAGCGAGTGACACGCGCGGTATTGAAGCAGCTGGAGGAACCCTCAAGGAGTTGAAGATGGACAAATGTATATTATCTAAGGTAGTGTTGGCTATCTGTGCTGGATGGTTGGTATTTGGCTTCACTGAGGATGGCGCAGCAGAGGAGCTTGTGTCAAATCCGACATTTACAAAAGCTTCCAGAGATAAGCTACCCGCTGGTTGGTCTATTTGGAAGCCTGTATGGGAAAAGGCGGCCTGTCGGGTGCGAAGTGTTGGCGGAGGGCTGTTAATCGATGGGCCGACTGACCCATACGCCGTTGGTGGAGTTGTCCAAGAAATCAAAAATATCAAGGGCGGACAGGCTTATGCCATCAAAGCAACTTGTCAACTGCGTAAGATTCCGTTGCCTTACCAGTCGGTGCTGGTACGTGTCGAATGGACTGGCCAGGCAAAATCGCTTCACCCGGCTGGGATGCTCGTGCGAGGCCCGATGCTTGAAGGCAAATTAGCCCCGGCCACTGGCCGGGGTACCCCCGCCGACAGGCGGGGGCTAACAAAGTTCGATGATGTCCTTATCGCGCCCGATAACGCTGATGGTGCTCGCTTATCATTGGAAGTGAAATGGCCGCAGGGCGGTTCGGTGCTTTGGAAGCATGTCAGTGTACAGCCAGCAGCAGCATCTGCGCCACGGAAGGTCAAGGTGGGCACGGTGTACCTTAGGCCCAAGCAAAGTACGCCAGAGAAAAATTTGAAGCTCTGGTGTGAGCAGATTGATGCCGCTGGCAAGCTGGGGCTCGATATTGTGTGCTTAGGTGAGACGATTACTACTGTAGGGACAGACTGTTCTGTGAAAGAGTGTGCTGAGCCGATACCTGGGCCGGCGACCAAGCAATTGGGTGAGGCGGCGCGAAGGAATAACATTTGGGTCGTGGCAGGTCTTACAGAACAGGTAGGGGACGTCGTTTACAATACCGCTGTGTTGCTGGATCGTAAGGGACAGCTTGCCGGCAAATACAGAAAAGTTCATCTGCCTCGTGAAGAATGGAAAAAAGGTGTCCGGCCCGGCGACAAGTATCCTGTTTTCCAGACGGATTTTGGAAAGATTGCAATCCAGATATGTTACGATTGGTTTTTCCCTGAGGCTGCGGCTATTTTTGCTCTGCAAGGGGCGGAGATTATCTTTGCGCCCACCTGGGGTAACACGCTGCCGGATGAGGATGGGTGTGTCAACGGCGAGTCGGTATTTCGGGTGCGGGCCCGCGATAACGGCGTTTATATGGTTCCCTCGGTGTACGATGGCAATAGTCTGGTTATCGACCCTATGGGTAGAATCTTGGCCAGTAGCGCCGGCAAAGAAGGCGTATTCTGGGCCGAAATCGATCTGAATGCACGCGAAAGTCTCAAATGGGTCGGATATTGGCGTTCCATCGTTCCGCGACACCGTATGGTCAAAACCTATACGCCATTGTTGCAAGCCCCACGTAAGTCCATGTACTAATGTAGGGTGTGCCCCGCACACCAAAAAATGGTGGGCACTCGTCTCGGCGTAGGCCGAGCCGGAGCGGGACAGCCCACCCTACAATTTTCTATAATTTTCTTGCCGCGATGGTGTAGATTGGTCTGTGTTCTTTGATGTATTTTCGTTCGTAGTTTGTGCCGGTCAATTCGCCGTCCCTTGCGCCGGCAGCGGGGAGAAATTCAGTTGCCTCAAGCCTGCCCTGAGCGGAGCCGAAGGGTCGACCTCTTTGCTCAACCATTAGTTTCTGTATTTGCTCAAAATATTCAGTGAAGTCGGTAGCAATTCTTAATTGGCCGCCGATCTTTAAGCAGCGAACCAGATGCTCTAAATTATCTGGGCAGAAAAGGCGTCTTTTGTGGTGACGTCTCTTCGGCCAGGGGTCGGGAAAATAGATGTGAAAGCAGTCCACAGCAGTTTCCGGTATAAAATCAGCCAAAAAGGCGGCGGCATCGGTGCGGATTATCCGCACATTGGATAGATTCCATCGGCCGATACGGTCAATGGCGTAACGGTAATATTTGTTTGCTCGTTCGATGCCCAGGAAATTGATGTGCGGCTGAGCCATTGCTTCATTTAGCAGGAAGGTGGCTTTGCCGGTTCCAATCTCTATATGGATGGGGCCTGGACGTCCGAAAATCCGGACAAAGTCAATTTGGCCATCTAAATCTTCCAGCTTTAATGTGACCAGAGGATATTCCCTCAATTTTCGAGCCATAGGCTAAATTCAACGCAAAAACGCACCCTCTGAATTGAAATTGACGATTTACGATTGCCGATTGCCGATTGTAAAGGCGAAAATTGAAAATCGCAAATCGAAAATTTTCGTTTCGTTGCGCTTAAAGTCGGTGCAGGCACTATTCGATAGAAGGGTGTGAACTTATTGTCAATCGTGGCGTAGCAATTATAGGACTCGTATGAATTTGATCAAGGATCTGAGGGATGATTCTGCAATTGCTCAAAACTCGACGAAGGCAGATTCTGATAGATATTGATACGCAACGAGACTTCCTGACAGCTTCGGGCAAGGCATGTGTAAGGAACCATAGAAGGGTTCTGTCGCATATCCGCAGGGTAATGGCGTGGGCCAGAAGCAGAAATGTCCCGGTAATCTCGACCTGTGAGATATACCCGATTAACAACAATGGGGTGATGAGCAAATGCTGCGTTGACGGCACAGAGGGACAAAAGAAAATCCACTACACTCTGCTAACTAATCGAGTCAGTTTTCCAGCAGATGGCAACACCGATTTGCCCAGAGATATGCTCCGCCAATTTAGGCAGATTATTCTTTACAAGCGGTGCGTTGATCCGTTTGATGAGCCTCGTATTGATAGGCTTCTCAGCGAGGTGCGAGCCGGTGAGTTTTTGTTGATCGGCACCAGTGCCGAAGGTGCTATTATGGCTACGGCGCTGGGATTGCTGCAGCGCGACAAAAAAGTTACGGTGGTGGTCGATGCTGTAGGTTCGCATGATAAAAAAGATGCGCAGATGGCACTTCGTAAGATAGAGGCAAAAGGAGCAAAGCTGATTGAGACTAAAAGCCTTGCCGGGACCACACATTTAAGGCTGGTAGGTGTGTGCGATTGCGAGAGCTGCCGGGCAAGAGCGCGAAAAACGCCTCTGAGCGTGCCGGAAAAAAATTAGTCCGCACTCCTTCTGCGGACATGGTAATTGGTCGTTGGTAATTGGTAATTGGTGATTACCATTTTCCAGTTACCAATTACCAATCTCACCCCGCGTGCAGCGGGGGCAACTAATTCACTAATCAACTTACTTGCCAACCTGACCCTATAACTTTTCAGCCCCAAAAAATAGTTGACTATAAACCCGAAAGTATGCTATTAGAAATGTGCTGTATGAAAGTGCTCCCCGCCCAGCGCTGGGCGGGGCGGTTTTATGTTTGTCCGGCCATCGTGAAAATGCGAAAGTTTGATAACAAAAGGGTATGCGATATGAAAGATATAATGAAAAAACTAAGTGTAGTTGCGATGGGCATAGCTATCGTGCTTTTCTGTATGCCTTTGGTGGCTCCGAGGTTAGCCCAAGCGCAGGACCTTGCGGAATTCGAAAAGCGAATGACCGAATTTACGCTAAATAACGGCCTAAAATTCCTTGTTCTGGAGCGGCCCGTGGCGCCGGTGGTCTCGTTCCACACCTACGCCGATGCTGGTTCGGTTGATGAGGTCAAGGGCATCACCGGCTTAGCGCACCTATTTGAGCACATGGCCTTCAAGGGAACCAAAACCATCGGCACCAAAAACTATGCAGCCGAAGCTAAAGCTCTTCAAAAGTGCGACGAGCTGTTTGCTATGATCAAAGCCGAGCGAAGAAAAGGCCAGCAAGCAGATAAGGCCAGGGTAGAAGAGCTGCAAAAGCAATTTGAGCAAGCGCAACAAGAGGCCCAGAAATACATTGTGCATGATGAGTATGAAGAAATTTTCACACAGCAGGGAGGAGCTGGCTTTAATGCTTATACCAGTAACGATGCCACCCAGTATATTGTTAGTCTTCCCTCTAATAAGGTAGAACTTTGGATGTCACTTGAATCGGACCGCTTTGCCAATCCGGTACTTCGGGAGTTTTACAAAGAAAAAGACGTGGTGATGGAAGAGCGGCGTCTGATGGAAAATTCGCCTGGCGGACGTTTGGGGGAGGAGTTTGACGCCATCGCTTATAAGGCACATCCGTATGGTGAGCCTGTTATTGGGCATATGAGCGACCTGCAGACACTCACTCGCCCTGAAGCGGAGGTCTTCTTCAAAAATTATTATTCACCGAGTAATTTAACCATCGCGATCGTAGGGGACGTTGACCCAAAGCAGATAAGAACTCTGGCAGAAAAATATTTTTCTGGCATTTCAAGCGGTCCGAAGCCGGAACCTGTTGAGACTACAGAACCCCCGCAAAGGGGCGAACGCCGAGTCGTTGTAGAAGACCCCTCCCAGCCGCTTCTTTTGGCAGGTTTCCATAGGCCGGAAATCGGCCATTCTGACAACGCAGTTTTCGAAACTCTGGCAGAGATTATCGGTGTCGGACGGACATCGAGACTATATAAAAGCCTGGTTAAGGAAAAGAAGATTGCCGCAAGTGTTTATGTATCTGGTGGCGGCGATAAGTATCCGGGCCTATTTATTTTCTACGTGGTGCCAGCTAAAGGCCGCACAAACCAGGAATGTGAGCAAGCCGTCTATGCGGAGATAGAAAAACTAAAAACCGAGCACGTCACAAAAGAAGAGTTACAGAAAGCCAAGACTCGCAGCCGAGCTCGGCTAATCCGGCAGCTCGATTCCAATCCGGGTCTGGCAGCGCAGCTTTCCTTTTACCATTGTCTTACCGGCGATTGGCGCAATCTCTTCAAGCAACTCGACAAGATCGAAAAGGTCACAGCCGAAGATATTCAGCGAGTCGCAAAAGAATATTTCACAAGCAAAAATCGCACAGTAGGTGTCATTGAGACAACCACTGAAGATAGTAGATAGGATATAGGGTATAGGGGATAGGGTATAGGGAATAGAAAATAGGCAACAAGATTTACTAAACCCTAAACCCTATCCCCTAAACCCTAAATTAAGGAGCGGCAAAATGAAAACGAATAAATCATCTGCAATGGTCGTGCTTAGCCTTTTGGTTCTTGGGTTGTGCTTTTTGTTGCCGAGTTGCTCACATCAGCAGGCTCGAAAGTATAGCAAACTTAAATACCCGAAGTTAGGTGACATCGAGATTCCGAAAGTCGAGCGTGTTACAACAGCCAATGGCATGCAATTATTCCTTGTGGAAGATCACGAGCTGCCGTTAATTAATATCTATGCCATAATTCGGACAGGTTCTATTCATGAGCCTGCTGAAAAGATAGGCCTTGCTGCAATCACAGGCACCGTTATGCGTACCGGCGGCACAATAAATATGACCGGCGATGAAATTGACGAGCAGTTGGAACAAATCGCAGCATCGGTGGAGACCGGCATCGCCCTTAATGCAGGCTCGGCAAATCTATCAGTGCTCAAAGAAGACCTCGATACTGCCCTGGCAATATTTGCTGATGTTTTGATAAACCCAGCGTTCCGCGAGGACAAAATTGAGCTGGCTAAGATTCAGCATCGTAGTGCCATTGCACGCCGCAACGATAATCCCGGCTCCATAGCTGGGCGTGAATTCACGAAACTTATCTACGGCCCCGATAGTGTCTATGCCCGTCACACCGAGTACGCCACCATCGAGGCCATTACCTGCGACGACCTGATTGCCTTCCACCAAAAATTCTATCACCCCAATAACACGATGCTCGCAGTTTGGGGTGATTTCGATACCAAAGAGATGGTCAAGCAACTCGAAGAGGCGTTCAAGGGCTGGGAAAAAGTGGATGTGAATGTTCCATCTGTTCCAAAAGTACAATACCAATACGCTAAAACAGTAAACGCGATTCGTAAGGACGACATTAATCAAGCATATATCAACCTGGGGCATATTGGCACAGTGATGTCCGACCCGGATTATTTCGCTCTGGTTGTAATGAACAGGATTCTCGGCAGCGGCTTTACCAGCCGCCTGTTTCGGAACATCCGCTCCCGACAGGGTTTAGCCTACTCGGTTTATGGCGTTTATAGTGCAAACTATGATTATCCAGGCGTATTTTATGTTGGCTGTCAAACTAAATCACAAAACGCAGTTCATGCCATCCGTGCAATGACCGAAGAGGTCAAGAAAATGACCGAGGGCGAAGTTGACGACCAGGAGCTGGCACTGGCTAAAGACAGCTTCCTGAACTCGTATGTTTTTAACTTTGATACAAAAGGCGAGGTTGTCATGCGCCAGCTTGTCTATGAGTATTTTGGTTATCCGGCTGATTTCTTGCAGAAGACCAAAGAAAACGTCGAGAAAGTCACCAAGGCTGATGTTCTGCGCGTCGCCCAGCAGCATCTGCAGCCGGATAAGATGCAGATTTTAGCTGTTGGTCGGCCGCAGGACTTCGACGAGCCTCTATCAGTGTTGGGGGAGCTGCGCGAAATTGACATTACTATCCCGGCACCCGGAAAATAATAGCCGTCTGGCCCGCCGGGACAATCACCAAGAGCGATTAGCCCCCGCACCTGCGGCGGGGGCTGCCTCGGCCACAGGTGCCGAGGCTTAAAGCCACAAGAAAATAGGTTTGACTGCTCTTTATGACCACATTATATTTTATTTAAATTGAGCGATTAGCCCCCGCACCCTTCGACGGTGCTCAGAGCAGGCCTGCGGCGGGGGCTGTCCCCGATCCAGTCGGGGGTGCCGAGGCTAAAGTCGAATCTATTGGAGAGAAAAATGGACAAGAGCAAGATTGTCGCCGAAGCCATAACCTTTGACGATGTGTTACTTCTGCCTGCCAAGAGCGATTTTGTGCCCAGCCAGGCTGACACCAGCACGCACTTATCCAACAATATCACGATAAATATCCCGATTGTCTCGGCTGCTATGGATACGGTCACAGAGTCGGCATTAGCCATCGCGCTTGCGCAGGAAGGCGGCATCGGCATAATTCACAAGAACATGTCAATCGAAGCCCAAAAGAAAGAGGTGGCAAAAGTCAAGCGCTCTGAGCACGGGGTGATTCTGGACCCTGTAACATTATCGCCGGGCCAGCCCGTCAAAAGAGCACAAGAATTGATGAATGAGTACAACGTCTCGGGCATCCCCATCGTCAACGATAAAAAGCTGGTAGGCATTCTGACACGCAGGGATTTGAAGTTTCTCAAAGATTACGACGTCAAGATAAGCTCTGTAATGACAAAAAATAATCTTGTCACAGGCCCTGCTGGTACAACACTTGAGCAGGCAAAGGAAATTCTGCAGCGGCACAAGGTTGAGAAGCTGCTTTTAGTTAACGACCGAGGCGAGCTGGTGGGCTTGATTACTATGAGGGACATCGACCGCGTTCAGCAGTATCCCAGAGCAGCCAGAGACAAGCGGGGCAGACTCCGCGTTGGTGCGGCGGTGAGCGTTCACGACTACCAGCGTATCGAGGCTTTAATTGCAGCAGATGTTGATATTATCGTAGTCGACACGGCACACGGCCATTCGCAGAATGTTATTGATACCGTCAAGAAAATAAAAGCCGAGCATGATATTGACGTGATCGCGGGCAACATCGCCACGGCTGAGGCGGCAGAAGACCTAATAAAAGCTGGGGCTAATGCGGTAAAGGTCGGCATTGGCCCAGGCGCAATTTGCACCACCAGGATAATTTCCGGCGTGGGTGTGCCTCAAGTATCGGCAATAATCAACTGTGCTCAGGCGGCGCAGAAGCACAATATTCCGGTCATTGCCGATGGTGGAATAAGGCACTCAGGTGACATAACCAAGGCCATCGCAGCGGGAGCTTCGAGTGTGATGATAGGCTCATTGTTTGCAGGTCTGAAAGAAAGTCCGGGACAGTTGGTTATCTATAAGGGCAGACAGTTCAAGGAATATCGAGGAATGGGGTCTTTAGGGGCTATGGTTAAAGGTTCAGCGGAAAGATATGGACAGAAAAGCACCGCAGAGGAAGGTAAATTAGTGCCCGAAGGCGTTGAGGGACGGGTGCCGTACCGTGGGGCGCTAAGTGACTTTGTCTATCAACTGGTCGGCGGATTGCGAGCAGGTATGGGCTATTGCGGAGCGCGAAGTATCGAGGAGCTAATGAAGAACGGCCGATTTGTTCGCACAAGTGCCGCGTCGGTCGCCGAGTCGCATCCGCACGATATACAGATAACAAAAGAAGCGCCGAACTATTCCGCAACGTTACCGTTTGAAGATTAAAAAGAGATGAAAACCCCCAAATAAATTTGGGGGCTAAATATTTAGCCCCGCAATTTATTGCGGGGTTCGAGAACTGTATGATTTCTTTATATGATATCGAGAAGCTGTGTCGGAAAATTGCGGCGAATTTTGATGTCGAAAAGATAATCCTTTTCGGCTCCTACGCCAGAGGCACAGCAACGAATGATTCCGACATCGACCTATTAATAGTTGCTGACATCGATATGCCACCTGTTGAGCGCTACTGCGCGGTGCGGAATGTGCTGGATGGTTTTCCTGCTGGTTTTGACTTGATTGTAAAAACACCGGATGAATACAAAAAATGGCGTCACATTGTCAATCACATAGTATATTTTGCTGAGAAATACGGCAAGACCATTTATGAACGAAACGATTAAAGAATTTTATAAGCAGTGGCTGCTAAAAGCAACCTGATTTCGTATGGATAATGCTGATCACCAAATTATTGCCATTCTCGATTTTGGTAGTCAATATTGCCAACTAATTGCAAGGCGGGTACGAGAGCATAATGTCTTTTCGAAGATTTACCCTGCCGGCATAAAGGCTGAAGAACTATCGAAGCTGCCGGTCAAGGGTTTGATCCTGTCCGGCGGGCCTGCCAGCGTATATAACGAAAATGCCCCCAAGTGCGATAAGAAAATCTTTCAGTTACATGTGCCAATCTTGGGAATCTGCTATGGAATGCAGTTAGGCTGCAAAATTTTAGGGGCCCACGTCATTGCTGCCCAGCGGCGTGAGTATGGCAGGACGAACCTGTCAATTCTTGACAGGAGTGATCTGTTTGCAAATATGCCGGACGAAACCTTCGTCTGGGCCAGTCACGGCGACCAGGTCGGCAAATTAAACGACGATTTCGTAAAATTAGCACAGACAAAAACCTGTCCTTTCGCTGCGGTAAGGCACAAAAAGAAAAAATTTTTCGGCGTCCAATTCCATCCTGAAGTTACACATACGCCGAAGGGACCGGTCATTTTGAAAAATTTTCTATACGATATTTGCCACTGTAGCGGCGACTGGAAAATGAGCGACTTCGTTAGTGAAACGGTGAAGGCTGTTCGCAATCGCGTTGGTAGCGATAAGGTGATATGTGGATTGAGCGGCGGTGTTGATTCATCGGTTGTGGCTTCGTTGGTTCATAAAGCAATAGGTGACAATCTCGTCTGTATTTTCGTCGATAATGGTCTGTTACGAAAGAACGAAGCTGAAAATGTAGTATCAACTTTTAGAGACCACTTTCATATAGATTTGCGAGTTGTCGATTGGTCGCAGCAATTTCTGGCTGCTCTTGCCGGGGTGACAGACCCACAACAGAAGCGCAGAATAATCGGCGCCGAGTTTATCAAGGCTTTCAAATCCGAGGCCTCGAAAATTCCTGATGCAAGGTTTCTGGCCCAAGGGACACTTTATCCCGATGTCATTGAATCTGGATGCTCGATTCTGGATACTCGATTCTCGCCGAGTATCGAGCATCTAGCATCGAGTATCAAGCTTCATCACAATGTAGGCGCGCTTCCGGCCGAACTGGGTTTTGAGTTGATTGAGCCATTGCGCGACCTGTTTAAGGATGAGGTGCGGTTGGTTGGCGAATATCTTGGCCTGCCGGAAGACATCGTCTGGCGGCACCCTTTCCCAGGACCGGGACTTGCGGTCAGAATTATCGGCGAGGTTAGCCCGGAAAGATTGGAGATTTTGCGAGCGGCTGACGAAATACTAATAGATGAGATAAAATCAGCAGGCCTGTACCGCAAGGTATCGCAGGCCCTGGCGGTGCTGCTGCCGGTCTTGACGGTGGGGGTGATGGGCGACCAGAGAAGCTACGAAAACGTTATTGCTATTCGGGCAGTCCAGTCTCTCGATTTTATGACCGCTGATTTTTCGCAGATTCCTTTCGAGGTGCTGGGCATAATATCAAGCAGGATCATAAACGAAGTTCGAGGGGTAAATCGTGTCGTTTACGATATTTCCAGTAAGCCGCCGGCAACAATCGAATGGGAATAGATACTTATAAAACGCCCACAAAATAAAAATTGCCGATTTACGATTGCTGATTGCCAATTGAAAATCGAAAATCGAAAATTAACAGTGTCTAAGGAGTTAGCATGAGAAGCCTTTGGTTTGCCCTTTTGGTTTTTCTAATTGCCGGTCAGCTTGTCAACGCAGATGATAAAGACCCGAACGACCCCCGCCCAGCGCTGGGCGGGGATCCGAATGACCTAAAAGAACTCTGGCAGGCCAAGTGGGATGCCGTTATTTCGGTTCTACAGAATAAAGACATCGATCAGAAGGCCAAAGAAAGCAAAGTAAGCAAAATCGTCAGTCCAATCTTTGATTTCCCGCTGATGGCCAAGCTGGCGTTGGGCAGAGAACACTGGCCAAAATTAACCCCGTCACAACAAGAAAAATTCAGCGAGCTTTTTGTCGAACGGCTTAAAAGCTCATATTGGGATAAAATCAAGCTCTACACGGATGAAAAAGTTTTGCTCAAACCCCCAGTGCAAAACAAGGAAAACAAGAAGATTATTTACATCCCGGTAGAGCTAATATCCAAGGATAAAAAGACATCCATCCTATACAAGTTTCGCAAAATGGATCCCGCACCAATTGAGGACGAGAGTCGCACCAATCGCCCGCCAGCGCAGGATGCAGCCGAACGAAGGGACCTTCCCCAAACGACCCCCGCTCAATTGGTGCGGGACTGGAAGATTTACGATGTGGAAATACAGGGCGTCAGCATCCTCTTGACTTACCGGTCACAATTCAACGATATCCTTCGCAGCGGCACCATTGGCGACCTTCTTTCTCAGTTGGAAAAACCTCCAACTCATTGATCTACAGTTTGCTCAAGGCGCACCGGCATTATGGCAAAACACAACTCAATGGCAGCATCTTTTTTCGACCGAATTATCTTGCAACATCCCAGGATAGTCGCTCTCTGCGTGCTGGCAGCGGCTGGCTTTCTCACCTTCCAGGCCAGGCATTTTAGGCTGGACGCCTCCGCTGAGACGCTGGTTTTAGAGAACGAGCAAGACCTGCGCTACTCGCGTCTAATCAGCTCCCGTTACGGACAACAAGACTTTCTGCTCCTGACATATACTCCCAAAGGCGACCTGTTCGCACCGGATACGCTGGCCAGATTGGCCCGGCTGCGAGGCGATTTGAAGTCCTTAGAACGTATCTTATCGGTGCTTTCCATTCTGGATGTCCCTCTGCTGGAAAGTCCACCGGTGTCACTGAAGGAGCTAAATTCGGCTCTGCCAACTCTCGAATCGCCGACGGTTGACATGAATTTAGCCAGGATCGAACTTCGCCAGAGCCCCCTTTATCAAAACCTGCTGCTCAGCCCGGATTTGAAGACTACGGCTCTGCTGATAAATTTCGCAGACGACGATGTCTATCGCAATTTGCTTGGCCGCCGCAACGAGCTGCGGCAGAAAAAGGCCTCCGGGCAACTTTCCTCAGCAGAGCGTGCCGAGCTGAAGTGCGTCCTTGAGCAATTCCAACAGCACAGAGACAAAACGAGATGGCAGCGCCATCAGGATATCATGGCGATACGAACGATCATGGACAACTATCGCCGAGATGCTGACCTGTTTCTTGGGGGCGTCAGTATGATCGCCGACGATATGATCACCTTCATTAAAAACGACTTGAAGGTGTTCGGTCTGGGCGTCCTGCTCTTTCTGATTCTTACGCTGGGCATTATCTTCAGACGAATACGCTGGATATGCCTGCCGATGCTCTGCTGCGTGGTCTGTGCGATCTGCATGATCGGCCTATTGGGATGGATTGGCTGGGAGGTGACGGTCATATCCTCTAATTTCATTTCTTTGCAGCTTATCATTACTATGTCTCTCGTGATTCACCTGATTGTGCGGTATCGTGAGCTCTTAGTCCGCAATCCGCAAGAATCTAATCGCCGGCTGATTCTCGACACCGTGCAGACAAAGCTGATACCTTCTGTGTATGCTTTTCTAACCACGATTGTCGGCTTTGCATCACTGCTATCTTGTGACATCTTACCGGTCATCACGTTCGGCTGGATGATGATAGTCGGTTTGATTGTATCGCTGGTCGTGACATTTTTGCTTTTTCCTTCCGTGCTGATGCTGATGCCAAAAGAGACGCTAGCGCCCCGCCTGTGGCGGGCCGCGGCGGAAGGGCGGCGTTTCCTCCTAACATCCATCCTGGCGAGATTTACCGAGGCCCACGGCGTACTGATTTTGGGTATCAGTGGTCTGGTCCTCTCCTCCAGCATCATTGGTATCTCCAGATTAGATGTGGAAAACTGCTTTATCGATTACTTCAACGAAAACACCGAGATTTACAAAGGCATGAAAGTAATCGATCAATACCTGGGCGGTACCACTCCTCTGGATGTCATCGTAGATTTTCAAAAGCCTGACGCACCTGCCCAGCCCCCCTTCTTGCTTTCGCCTGCCCCCGCGTCTCCCGACGCGAGTCGGGGCGGCTGGCAAGAAAGCAGGGGGGTAGCAGAAAGGGACCCCGCCCCCTCGACCCGGCTCGGGACGGGCTTGCGGGAACCTAACGACATATTCGACCAATTCGATGAATTCGACAAGGCTGCAATGGACGAAAAATACTGGTTTACGCCCGAAAAAATGGCCCGCGTCAAGGCCGTGCACAGCTATCTTGACAGCCTACCGGAAACCGGCAAGGTATTGTCGTTGGCCACAATGCTGAGCATCGCGGAAAAGTTAAATGGTGGCAGGCCTCTGGACAGCTTTGAACTCGCTCTGCTTTATAGTGAAAGCTCGGATAAATTCAAGACCTTGCTGATCAAGCCTTATGTCTCGGTTCAGCATAATCAGGTCCGCTTTTGGGTCCGAGTCAGGGACTCCGAGAAAACTCTCAGACGCAATGAGGTGCTCAAAAAGATCAAGACAGATTTGACCGACAGGTTCAATATTGATAAAGAGCATGTTCATCTTGCCGGCCTGCTGGTCCTGTACAATAACATGCTACAAAGCCTGTTCGATTCTCAGATACTAACATCAGGCATAACTTTTCTGGTGCTTATGATAACGTATTTAGTGGAGTTTAGGTCAGCCAGGATAGCTGTTATCGCTATAATTCCGAACGCATTTTCCATCGTGTTCGTGCTCGGTATGATGGGCTGGCTCAACATTCCTCTGGATATAATGACCATAACCATCGCTGCTATCGGTTTGGGAATCTCGGACGATTTCACGATTCACTATATCCACAGATTCAAACAGGAATTTAAAACAGGCGGCAAGTACACCGCTGCGATGCATCGATGTCATGGAAGCATTGGCCATGCGATGTTTTATACGTCGATAACTATTATCATTGGCTTTTCCATTTTGGCGATGTCCAATTTCAAGCCCACATTTTATTTTGGCCTTCTGACCGGATTAGCCATGTTCATTGCGCTTCTTGCCGCCCTTACCCTTTTGCCGCAACTGCTGATTCTGGTAAAACCGTTTGGCAAAGAGCAGAAGACGGAAGACAGAAAACAGAAAACAGAAAAAAAAAGTCTGTTCTCTGTTCTCTGTCTTCTGTCCTCTGGTGTCTTGGCTGTTATGACTGCCGGCTGCGCAGTCTGCGAGAAATCGACACTCGATACTCGATGCTCGATACTCGATGAAAATCATGAATCGAAAATCGAAAATCGAGGTGAGGATTTTGACTTGCTGGAAGAGGAGGTAACCTCGCAAATGGTCGAGGTGGCCGACCCTCTGGAGCCCTGGAATCGGATAATGTACCAGGTCAACGATATACTTTACTTCTGGGTGGCCAAGCCCTGCGCCCAGGTGTACATAGATGTAGTGCCGCAGCCGGTTAGGCTCGGAGTCCGCAATTTCTTCTACAACCTCGCTACGCCCATCCGTTTCGTCAACTGCCACCTCCAGGGAAAAAGCGATTCCGCTGATACAGAGCTGAAGCGCTTCCTGGTCAACACAACGGCTGGCATTTTGGGTTTCGGTGACCCGGCACGAGACAAGCTGGGCTTGGAACCCGCCGAGGAAGACCTGGGCCAAACCTTGGCTGTGCACAGATTTGGAAACGGCTTCTATATCGTCTGGCCGCTCATAGGACCATCGACGCTAAGAGATTCAGCAGGTCTATTGGGCGACCAGTTTCTCAATCCGACATGGTATGTAGAGCCAATGGAGGTCTCCATCGGCATTTCTGGTGTCAAGCTCACCAATGAAAGCTCATTTCATATCGGGGAGTATGAGGCCTTCAAGTCCGCGGCTCTTGACTCTTATGTGGCGATGCGCCAGGCTTATATTCAATACCGAAACAAGCAAATCAAGCAGTAGACTTCGACGCAAATATCAAAATGCGAAATTAAGGTAGAACCTCATGATATTGGTAAAGATTTTCTGCGTTGATACTTCTCCAAAGCTGATTCCAGAACGTCCTTGCGCTGCCCGGACCATAGCTCTCGCTGGAGATCGCTGACATGTACTGGGTAACG
>Ga0315314_1000795_pt1 | contig 31125 bp, 31 predicted proteins | sample TDP9_MG_FD_203631 | JGI IMG/M metagenome (GOLD analysis project Ga0315314, IMG submission 203631) | Freshwater sediment microbial communities from Lake Towuti, South Sulawesi, Indonesia - TDP9 | ecosystem: Environmental > Aquatic > Freshwater > Lake > Sediment | place: Indonesia: South Sulawesi... | reverse complement strand
GCAAAGGCCGGATGCGTCAGTTTCTTCAAGTACCTGTAGCCGCATATCGCTTTAACTTTGCCCTCCAATGGAATATTCTTAGCTAGTTCCTCCTGTGCCCCAAGTCCTTCGGCCAACTTCGATAGAAGCTCTTCTTCATCCTCAACCTTCTCGAAGGCCTCCAAAAGCAGCTTCTCCGCCTCTAGATCACGCAGATGGCTTTCAAGTCGGCCGCCCATGTTTGTCTCATAGATTTGAGTAGGCAGTATGCCTTTCCTAACCGCCTCAGCCATCCCTTTCATCGCGGCCATGATAAGCGCAGTCTCCTGGGCCACAGTATACGTAACCGTGTTGTTCGTACCGATTCCTATGCTGTTAAGGGCTGCCGTTATCTCAATCGCAGCTGGGTATCCGCCCGCAACCTTGAAGACCACGTTAGGTCTTTCAATCTCGTCTACGTCTGAGTAACCCCAAGCGAGATAGGCATCATAGCCTCGAAGAAACTTCTCAGCCTCAGAATATATCTTCAAAGCATCCTCGATGCTGTCCTCGAAGCTTGCAGCAACGTTCGGGTTTAACTGGTAACTAACCATCCCGTCGTGGAACTTTGACAACAGAGCGATCGGTCGGAACACTACGAGGTTCGGCCAGAGAGCGATCATCGTAGCCTGCATGGCTATCTCGTCGCCAAATCGCTCTGGGTCACTGGCCCATTCCTTACGCTCTTTAGCGACTTCTCGGAATTCCTCCCACAGTTCCGAGTCGTCGTCATAAGCGATGGCTGCCAAAACAGGATTCGTTGAAACCTGAACATAACCTAAGTGTCTGACCCACCTTAAGCCAAGAGCGTAGTCATTGCCAAACTTACACATTCCCTTAGTGACCGTTTGGTAATAGACATTATTCTGGATCGTCTTCTTTGATGCTGTAACAAAGTTAGCAGCCCATCTTCCCTCAACCAACTCCTTCTCGATCTCGTCACCCATTTTTGCAACCATTCCTTCGCCATGCATAACTTTCTTCATATCAAGAAGAAACTTGTACACCACAGCTTTAGCAACGGAAACGCTAGCATCTTCCTGTTTCTCTAAAGATTCCCACTTCTCTAACGTGTAAACGATTCGCTTAAGAGATGCGCTCGCTTCCTTTTTGGAGAAACCGACCCTCTGACTTTCCATCCCTATTAGGTTGAGGGCTATCTCCATCAATAGGCAGTACGCCCTTTGGCGCCGCCAGACCTTTTTGATCTCGCTTTCCTCGTCATCCTCCGGAAGGGGTTTGCTCTTGGCAAATTCGAGGTCTAGGCGTCGTATCACACCGCCCAAGACATCAGCGAGTTTACCACACATCTCCCTGTCTAGGAGGTGATCAGCAGCGAGCTGAGGATAACCCATTAAGGCAGTGTCAACAATGTGCTCGCAGTGATTAAGGCTGGATACAGGATACTTTCGCTCTTCAGGGCGGGACCTAAGGACAGTCAGAGAAACGTCGACACTGTACATAATCTCACCGATCTTAGCGTTAGCTGACCCCGAAATGATCTTTTAGGCCTCATACTCCTTGTTTGTTCAAAGGTGCGCGTTTGTAGCAAGATTCTCGACCCACGAAAATTTCCTTTGGAGGGTCTTCGGATAATAGAGTTTCCAGTCATAACCAACTTCTTTCCCCCAATGGCAGTATACACGAGGGTCGATATAGCTCTTAAGCGAGGTTCTTAAGTTGTAGTCTCTCACCATCTTCATCACCTTTATCCTAAGGCTCAGAGCCTTAGATGCTTCCATTGCTTTCGTTGTCCTCTTGCCTCTAAGCTTTCTCAATCTCTCAATATTTCTCCTTAAGGAGTCGTGCCAGTTCTTCGGGGGCTTCCTCTTGTGATTGCACACGATAGCAGCTTCCAGATTAGCTCGGGTTGCGTTGCTCTTCTTAATATATTCGGGGTCCTCCTTTCCAAGCGGAACGTTTGCGAAGAAGTTCCTAACGGCTTTCGAGGCGTGGTATGTTCTAAAAACTTTCGCCGTCAAGCCCGGCATAACCTCGCTGAGAAAGAGAGCAACGTTCTTGGACCTCACCCCTCTAAATATGGGGGATTGAGCTTCACCTGTCGATTCTTTCAGGTTGCCAATCACGGCTTCTGGAAGCCTCGCCTCTTTGTGCCACTTAACTGAATCTTTGCCTAGGAAGTCAAATGTCACCAGTCCATCCGGGTTGATCTTGATGTGCTCTGGTCTCAGCGTGGTCGCTCCAACCGTGTCAGCTTCGTCCTTATCTTTCTCGTCGCCAACTCGAAGATTCAAAACATCTATCAGATAGCATACTGTCGATATTCTCCGTCTGATGAGATCCCTAGACCCGAGATTGCTTATCATGTGCTCCCTGACTTTATCTATGTATCCCTCAAGTTCGACAGCCCTGTTGAATTTCGTTATATCGGCCTCCTGCTTCATGTAGGACTGGTCTGAAAGCCAAACGTACTTCATCTTACTTGTGAGCTTATCTCTCCACTTGGCTATCCACATCTCCTCAGGTTGCCAAACGGTCTCCTTCCATCTTCCCTCGGGTATCGGTGCGTCTGGCGATAGATTTAAGATTATGTCTTCTTCGGTTGCTCCCTTCTTCCATCTTCCACGCAGCGGATGCTTGCCCCGGCCCATAAAGATTGAAGAGGGCTCGGCTATATAGTTGCCAATCTCCGTTTTAACACCGTCAACAATTGCATAGCCATACTTCTCTTTATTGGCCTCCCTTTCAGCTTTCCGCTGCTCAGCTGCACGCTTCTTTTCTTCCTTTGATAGATTAAGCTTCAGTGCTGTTTCTCTCTGAATATGCTCTTGAACCATTGAGAAGTTGAGGCCCTCAGGAGAGAATTCTTCCTTGGTGTTTAGCGCTTTACAGAAGTCCTTGAGGAAATTTCTGACAAAGACTTTATCGTTCACGTACTCGGTTCCCAGCTTTCTAACCCAAGCGACGGCCATCTCTTCCTGTTCCGGTGTTAATCTTATCTCTTGTCCTTTTGTCAATAAGCGGAGCCCTTTCGACTGGTATCTGGGCACGACGACACCGTTGTGGACGAGCTGTCTCATGCAGACATCTCACGACTTTTTTTCGTATACTCGTGACTAGGAAGAAATAAACCTATCAGGAAAGTTTCTTAAGAACTTTTACCAGTTTCTGGAACCCGCGCTCTCGGGGTAGACCTGGGTCGAGCACTATTCTGCTATAGCCTACCCAATTTATGGCAGGATAGCCCCGATCCCCTCAGCACCGTATGACCTCTCAATGAGAACTTATGTTGACTTCCCCTATCGGGGTGATCGTGAGACGCTGTTGAGGTACATTAGCTGGGAAATTGGTGGCTAAGCATGCCCATGGGCTTTATCGGTCGTAGAAAATTAGGCTTTCATCCTCCAAGCGTTGGTGAAGTTTTTCTACCGCCTTGTATACGTCCTCCTCTTTTCTTGCGCCAGTACATACTAGTTTTCCGCTGGCGAAGATCAGAATAACCACTTTAGGGTCGTCCATCCGATAGATAAGGCCAGGAAATTGTTCTGGTTCGTACATGGTTCTTCCGAGCGTGTAAGTCGATTTTTCAAGATCGATCATCCCATTCAAGTTGGCTGAGGCAACGATGTTCTGTATCTTTAGTTCTGGTTTGCTTACGATGCCTATCCCGCTCTTTTTGAGTTCTTTGATTACTTTCAATACAGCTCTCTTCGCCTCTTTTTCAGATCTGGCACCTGTGCAAACCATCTTGCCTGAGTTAAAGATCAGAGTTGCTGTCTTAGGCTTCTTAAGTCGGAAGACTAACCCCGGAAACTGTTCTGGTCGATACTCCACCCCTGGATAGTTCTTCACCACAATGTTTAGGTCAATGTTCTGTTTCAAAGTTGCGGAGGCCACAACGTTCTCGATCTCCACGGCGGCCTTAACCTGAGGCATCTAACCATTCTCCTCTCTTAAAGAACAGTACGTCCTACTTAGCCGAATTACAGGAGTCACTTATAAACCTAACATCGATTCCTGATCTTCCTCTTATGCTCGGCTAAAAAAATCACCTGCGTTGCGTAATGCCCAAAACTCTCCTATTTCCCTCCCAAATCATAGGTTTAGAGATGTTTTCTCAAGGGTTTATATTCTAAAGAAGGGCACTATTGTTAGGGATCAGAATTGAGGGATCTGCTCGAGTCGATAATCCAAAGAGGACTAAAAGCCGGAGCGAGCTTCTGCGAGGCGAGGTTCTTTGAGGAGAGAAGTAACAGCATCTCAATTGAGAACGGAGTTGCAAGAGCCCTAGGGTCCGGAATCTTACGAGGGGTTGGCATAAGGGTGATAGTTGAAGGGCGATGGGGCTTTGCTTCCACAAATGTGCCCACAAAGCGCAGCCTGGAAAGGGTCTTGGCAGACGCGATCGGGGGAGCAAAGTCCATAGCAGTGCAGGGCGGAGAAGAAGCGAAGATAGTGGATCCAAAGCCGACAGTTGACACAATCATTCATGAGGTGAAGATAGACCCTGAGGACGTGAGCCCGGAAGAGAAGGTTAAGAGGATGCTGGAGATAGAGAAGGCAGCTAGGACGTATAGTGACCGGGTGAAGGACTCGTTTGTGAGCTATAGAGATGTGCTCACTAAGGTGGTAGTGTGCAATTCCTTTGGGACATCCGTCGAGGAGGCCACTCCTAGATCCTATGCATATTGCAGTGTGATAGCGAAGGAGGCAGAAAATATGCAGACGGGATTTGAGTCTGTCGGAAACGTTGCTGGCTATGAAATTATTGAAACTCTTCAACCCGAAGAGTTCTCAGCGAAGGCCGCCGAGAGGGCTGTGAAGTTGCTTGATGCTCACCCTCCGCCAAGGGGTACATACACCATCGTAGTCGATCAGAAGGTCGGTGGTCTCTTCATCCATGAGGCGTTCGGCCACAATAGTGAGGGTGACCTTGTCTTTGGTGGTCAGTCCATAGTTTCCGACAAGATGGGGCAGAAGGTCGCGAGCGACCTTATGACAATCATGGATGACCCGACCAAACTCAAGAACGGCCATTTCGTTTACGATCATGAGGGAACTAAGGCAGAGCCTCACATAATCGTAGAGAATGGAACCCTCGTGGGTTTCCTCCACTCACTAGAATCAGCGGCCAAACTGGGCGGAGAACCACAGGGGAGCGCCCGCGCCCAATCACAGCACCACATGCCCATCATACGCATGTCTAACACGTATATAGCGCCCGGAGACATGATCTTTGAAGAGATTCTGGAGGACGTAGATCTAGGAGTATACCTCTCCGGTTCCCAATATGGCTACGTAGAAACTCAGAAGGGGCAGTTCACCTGCAAGGTTGAGCAGGCATGGCTGATTGAAAAGGGGGAACTCACTGATCATCTCAGGGATGTGGCTGTGAATGGTCTCACCCTAGATGCCCTCAAGAACGTTACAGCGGTAGGCAAAGACTTCAAGATGGAGATGCCAGGTATGTGTGGCAAGGGAGGGCAGGGCATGTACGTGGACGCCGGTTCGCCCCACGTTAGGATTGAGGGCATCGTCGTCGGGGGAAGGAAGTGATGGCCGTGGAAGAAAAAATCGATCTTGCCACACCGGTTGAGAGAGCGATAAGGCTTCTATCCACCATGGGTCTTGACGTCTTCGATGTTTCGGCCGCGTACTCACGATCGCTCAGCATAGACATTCTGGGCAAGGGGATCAAGGAGGCCGTATCACGCACAGACCTGGGGATAGGCGCGAGGGTATACAAAAACAAGGGGATGGGGGTGGCCTTCTCCCAAAGCCTAGAGCCTGATGATGTGGAAACGACGATCCATCGATCTGTCAGTTTCGCGAAGGTTGCGCAGCCAGACCCCTACTTCAAAAGTATACCTGGCCCGGCGAGCGCGCCAGAGATTCAAGGGCTCTGCGATAGTGAGGTATTTTCGCTGACATTAGAAGATGCGAGTGAACTGTCTAAGAGGATGTTGGACGCCGTAGAGGACGTTCGCCTAGGGGCGATGTACTGGGGAGGTTTAGGGGCGATCCACTCAAGGGGCTACCTTATGACATCAACCGGTGTCAATGTCGATATAGAGCGAACCTTTGTCTCCGCATCCGTAGCACCAACCTACAGAGAAGGGGAGGACGTCGGGAGTTCCTATGAGTATGACTATGCAACATCCTTGGCAGAGATAGACTTCGAGGAGATAGGTAAAAGGGCGGCTGAGAAGGCATTAGAGCAGTTTGGTTCGAAGAGGGTAGAGAGCGGAGTGCTACCAATCATCCTCACGCCTGAGTCAACAAGCTCCTTGTGCTTCGGATTAATGGCGGCCATATCCGGGGAGTCCGTCGTGAAAGGAAGGACATTTGCATCAGGCTGCCTAGGGAAGCAGATAGCCCCTGAGATCCTTGGGATCGATGACGATGGGACAATTCCCGGTGCAATCGCAAGCAGTACATACGATGGTGAGGGTGTGCCCAGAAGGCTGACGAAGGTGGTGAGCGAGGGTAGCATAATGACTTTTCTGCACAACTCGTACTCCGCTGGAATAGCTGGCGTCGAAACAACCGGCCATGCCCAGAGGATGGGTTACGGAGGGTACGTCGGAGTCGGCCCGACAAATATTCGCGTTAAGCCGGGAGAAAGCTCAATAGACGAGATGACCGCTGAAACGAAGAGGGGGATCTTGGTCACCAACGCATCATTCTTCCCCAACATGGTTTCAGGGGAATTCTCATCGACGGTTGACGAAGGATTCCTAATCGAAAGCGGCGAAAAGAAGCATCCGGTCAAGAACTTAATGGCGGGCGGTCAAGTACTTGAGCTGTACAAGAGGATCCAACTGATATCGAAGGAGGGACGGACAATCGGGAAAGGCCACTTCTTCCCAGCGATCAAGATTGATCAAGTGAAGCTCGCCGGAAAATAAGGCACCAGCTCCAGTACTTGTGATTTGGAAAATGCAATGTGGCTCTAACAAAGACAATGCCTAAAGGTCATCAAGGCTGACGCAGATCGCGAGCGCTGGGGCCCCGATAAGTTCCTATGAAACACCTCTTTTTTCCAGATTATCTAAGGATTGAGAAGACTATTCTAAGCACCTGTCAGACAGTTGACAGTTATCTGGTTTTGTTCCATAGACTTTTATGCTGATTACCGAATTCTCAACCTCTATTACATTTCTAGGCGATATTCCTGAATTCCCAAGCATAGCATTTGCAGTTGGATCATTGACCATAAACTCCAAGGGGAATGAAGACTCATCAATTATCCCTACCTCCTGAAATCCTGCTGCTCTTATGGCTTTGATGTATTCGTCCTTCATTATTGCTCCAGAAAGACACCCAACATATGCCTCAACGGATTTCTCCACCAAATCCGGAAGTTTCCTCAGTAAGACTATGTCTGAGATGATCAGCCTGCCACCAGGCTTTAACGCCCTGAACGCTTCCTTAAAAGCTCTTTTTTTGTCAGGTACGAGGTTAATAACACAATTTGAGATGACTACATCGACGGAATTGTCAGCAACCGGTAGATTCTCAATCTCCCCAAGCCTGAACTCCACATTTCTGTAGTTGCCTTTCTTGGCGTTTTCCTTTGCTTTCTTAAGCATCTCTGGTGTCATGTCGACGCCAATAACTCTTCCGTTCTTACCAACCTTCTTTGCAGCAAGAAAACAATCGAATCCGGTGCCTGAACCGAGATCGAGAACGGTCTCGCCTTCTCTTAAAGAGGCAAGAGCAATAGGATTGCCACAGCCAAGGCCTAGGTTCGTGCCTTCAGGAACCGATCTGAGTTCTTCCTCACTATATCCTAACTTCCTACCGATCTCATGCCCTAGATCGGTGCTTCCACAGCAAACGTCAGTGGAAACACAGCAAGAGCTTCCCTGCTCTGCTATCTTAGCGTAGCCTTCTTTCACGGCTTTCCTTAATTCCTTTTCTTCCATCTCTGAACCACCACCTCAGCTATCGTACGAAATCCAATGCTGTTATTCTGCCTTATTAAGCTCTCACTTCTCATACATAAGAGTGTTGCGCGCGCCAGTCTTCTTACATGTTTGTGCTATAATAGTTCGTTCAATGAAGTAAGACAGAAAATGGGGGGAAGTAAAGGCTTGAAATTGGAATATGTGGAGGCGCCTGACGTCAGGAAGTTGGTGTATGAGATCTCAGATAGCCTAGACCTGTTTCACGTCGTACCCCAGTTTATCTATTGTTTTCGGAGTAAGGGTTCAGAATCTAAACGTACAATCGCCCGCATTCACGGATTGGGAAGAATATGGCAAGAAGCGCTGAAACGGCCACCAGCATACCTCATTGAGGTAATCTCCGAGAGATACGACATATTAAGCGACGAAGAGAAGGAAAAGACATTGATTCATGAACTATTACATATCCCTAAGGGATTCTCAGGAGGCTTCCGTCCTCACAAAGGCTACATCAATAGGAAACGAATAGAAAGGTTACACGAAGTTTTGCTGGAGAGAAGATCGCTAAGATCCAGCAACAATTAGAATAGAAGACAATATCTAAGATCTGTTTAGGGCCCAGACATCAAAAATGGTGAAGAAACGGAGAAATCCCACCCGGCTAACAGGTGCGCGTGCTGAAGAGGCAATATTTGATGTGGATGCTCCTCACTTCTGAGTTGGAACTGGAAACCTCGACCAGTGCTCATGTATGATCTTCCAATGGTCTTCAAGCTTAAGGAGGACTTCGGTTACACGTGATTGGACATTGAAATCCAAGTCTCTGATTCTGCCCTTATATCTAATAATGAAGGTAGCCATCGCTAGGTCTCCGAAGATTTCGACTCGCCAGCTTCTTGTTTCGTAATCGTATTCCTTAAGCACCTTTAACGCGTCAGCTTCGCTTCTCAAGGCGCTAGAGTCTTGAAGGTCAAAGGGTGGCCAGTCATCAAATTTGGTGTATTTTCCCGTGTAGACCAGGCTCGCTATGGCTTTTGGGTCACGCCCTTTTATGCCTTCTAACCGGTGAATCACGGCATTCCTCACCATCTCCTCAGTTGAGGCTTCAGGTTTCTCAATTAGATTGTAACCACAGTATTTGCAGAATGCACAGTCTTCCTCAATCTCACCTTGGCAATTCGGACATCTCAACGTCCATCATCTCATATGACAGATATCAATCTGATACACTGTTCAACTTATCTTATATTTCCACAACGCCATTGGCATCGCACTAACAGGGCAGAATGGAAGTGGTTCGAAAAATGGGTCACGAAGATGAGAAGCTAGGCTTAAATTAGACACAGTTCATGATTTGCCTTGAACGGTTGAGATCATGACCGCGAAGATTATTGATGAACCTGCCTATAGAGAACGGGTATACCTATTCCGGGATAGGCTTGACGCTGGCAAGCTCCTAGCCGAGAGGATGCGAGAATACACTGACAAAGGGAACACTGTCCTCTTGGCTGTGCCTGCCGGTGGGGTTCCGGTAGGCTGCGTAGTCGCGAAGGAACTTGGCATCCCGATGGACGTAGCCATAGTTAGGAAGGTTCAGATCCCCTGGAACACTGAGGCCGGATTTGGAGCCCTGACTTGGGATGGGGAAACGGTCCTAAATGAACATCTCATCAAGCGTTTAGGCCTAACTAGAGAGCTAATCAAACAGTCAATATCAGAAACGAGGAGGACAATCCAAGACAGACTTATGAAATTCAGGGGAGACAAGCCTATGCCAGACTTACGAGGCAGAGTGGTCATACTGGTCGACGACGGGTTGGCCTCAGGCTTCACGATGCTGGCAGCGGCGAGATCGGTGAGGAGCAGGAGACCCGAAAAGATAGTGGTCGCCATACCAACCGCATCCCTGGGCGCTGTTGAGCTCCTCACGCCCGAGGTAGACGAGATAGTGTGCCTGAATATAAGAAGCGGACCCGTATTCGCCGTCGCGGATGCCTACAAGAACTGGTACGACCTGAGCGATGAAGAGGTTACTGGAATCCTTGAAAGAGCCGAGAAACTTGGTGTGGTCAGGGCTTAGACTGAAGTCGCTTTTCGGGTTTTCGATCTTCTTGCTTCATATAGTAACAGACCTTAGTCGCCCATGACGAAAAGAGTGATAAAAATGCTTTTTGGACGAGAAGCCTAACCGAAAATAACTTGAACCGGCATGTCTCTTGAAGAAGCATTGCTCCCCATAGTCTATCGCGACATCTTGGATGCTTGTTGCCCAGCCGTACCCCAATTGCTCTTCGGTACATCGTGAATTATGATGTTTAGCCACTCGGCCTTTGCGCCGATCTCCTCGAAGGCTCTTGTTATGCCCTTTATGAGCTTCTCCTTCTGTTCGTCCGTCCTACCCTCCCACATCTCGATTATCACTACGGGCATCGGTTTCACCTCCATGACATTCTCCTTGCAATGTCATATTAATATCTTCTCGGTTTCGCTGTCGTTTCGTTCATGGTGACATCTAATATTCGTGTGAAATCTGCTGGGTTGGACGATTTGGTGGGATCAGCTCTCTTTCTAGTTGCTGCGTCGTGATTGCTTCTTCTTTGTGGGCCACTATTGTCATACGCTTAGATCATTCTACCGCTTCATTATACCGGGTTGTAAGTTTTTATGCATCTATGCAACTGAGTCAGTAATAATGGCGTCTCTATGAGTAAAGTTGCGATTGTGAGAGGAACGAACCCGGAGGACATTACTGTCAAAGCTTTAGAAATGGCAGCTGCCTATGTGGCTCTACCTAGAGGGAAGCCGGTTCTGATAAAGCCCAATTACATTAACGCGACACATCCGTCGACGGGAATCACGACTGACAGCAGAGTCATCGAAGGCGTCGTCAAATTTTTGAAGCAGCGCAACGTGAAAATTGTAATAATCGGGGAGGGAAGCGGATTCGCAGACACGCTTCAAGCTTTTCAAGTCGCCGGCGTCGACGCCGTAGCGGACAAATGGAACGTAAAGTTGGTAGACCTGAACAAAGATGAATTCGTTGAAGTTAAACCCACAAACCCTACAGCTCTGAAGAAGGTGAAAATAGCCAAAACCGCTCTGCAGAGCACGATAATCAGCGTTCCCAAACTCAAACCCCATAGAATGGCTGGAGTCACCCTCAGCCTGAAGAATATGGTGGGAGCGGTGACGCCGAAAGGGTCCATCCATAGTCATCTGAGCGAGAATATCGTCGATTTGGCGTCAGTCATAAAGCCAAGCATAGCCGTCATAGATGGGATAATCGCTGGCGAAGGACATGAGACTAGTGGAAACCCTTTAGAGATGAATCTGGTTATTGCGGGAACAGACCCCGTTGCCGTCGATGCTGTCGGTGCGGCTGTGATGGGTATACCTCCAGTGAGCGTTAAACACTTGCGCTTGGCGGAAGAAAGGGGACTTGGAACATGCAATCTGGGGCAGATAGAGATACTGGGGGAGCCAATAGAGAAGGTGAAGAAGAGGTTTAAGATATCTTTCCTATCCAAATTTCTTACCCATATAAGCTAGGGTGCAGAAAACTAATCACCGCTTGAACTCAGTCTCAGAGGTTTTAAAGAAAAGATGCTTTGAAGCCATAAGACTGCATGCATGAGGAGGCCTCTCTGCTCCTCACTCAAATAGACCTTTATCCACTTCTTCTGCATCATCAGGCACCTAACTAGGGACCCTACACAGGTACCATACAACATTTAGGTAAACACACTATCTGAATTTGGGATGAAAAATGTAATGCTTCACTTAACGTATAGTTAATAAAGGATGGTTTTCCTATCTAGTATGAGTGGGGGACTTGGTTAAGAAAATCGTTGTTGAAGCATTTAAGGCAGAGACTTGGAGCGAGATTAATGAGGCGATTGAGGCGGCTTCTAGAGAGGATCTGTTGGAGGTCCTTCGGGAGCATCACCAAAGAAGGGCGAAAGCGCTTAAGGCTTAAATTCTTCAGGCTTTAAGAAGACGGGTGTTTTTAAGCCTCGTTTTTCATTTAGACTTCGAATCTTTGTTTTTACGATTTCTTTCAGAATATGTTCCTCGTCCCATGTGAGGAAGTAATCAGCTTGGGATAGGACAGCGATGTGTATAGCGTTCTCATATTTGCCAACGCCAGCAACCTCAACGTAGAGGTCTGCCAACTCCTCGATCTTTTCAGGCTCGGGTTCCATAACTTCATGCGGCACCCCTTCTAAGTAGTCTATTAGTAAATGTAGATAATGCCTTTGCCTCTTCTCCGGCAATCGCGCCCTAGAAAATGAGGCTTCGATAGCGGCTATGGACATCACAATAACGATCTTACCATCCCTAGCTAAGGCCGAGATGCCTCTAGCAACAGGAATCTTCCAAACCTCATCCCTTGGAAATCCCACCAAATAACTTAAAACATCAAGGTCAAGGTAAACTCTCGGAACAGCCGATAGCTCTGGCACAGCGATTCGCCTCTTCTAAAACCAATCTTCCATAAGAAGATCTAAAGACTTAGATTAGTCAGCATTTTCCACATGTAATGTATTGTTTTGATTTTTTGGTTAATTGGTTTTTGTGTTCGAATTTGTTTAAGAACCTGCGTTGGCTCTCGCTTATCTCGGTCGTTTGCCTTGACAGTTTCGGAGACCATTAGTTCATTGCGGTTCGGAGACTTGATAGAGATCGGGTGGCTAGACGCCAGCGAGTCGACGGGGCGGCTTGAGCGTGCCCGCTTCGAGACTCCTGTTAGATCCGTAGGCTTTTATCTGGGCGTGAAGGGAAAGCGGACCAAGCATATGGTGATCGCGAAGGAGGTGATTGACGCTGCGAAGGCCTACCATTATAACGTGATCCCTGTTGGGATGATCGAGAACGTAACTGTACACGGCCGAGACGTGTTAGACTCTGAAACCAAGCGGATTCTGAAGAAGTTTGCTCATGTGAGCATGGCGAAGTTGAGGGGAAGGGACGGATGGGCTTATGCTGAGAGGGAAAATAAGAAGCGCCTTCACTAGGACCGTTTGGATCCAGCAGGGAGCTCGCAAAATGGTCCAACCTATTGAGGTTCCGCCCAGCGAGAAGATTGTCTTGGGCGTGTGTTTTGCCATCGCCGCTTTAATCGGGCTGGTCATCCTTGAAGTGGCGCACATGGCTTATCTTGGGTCTTGGAGCAGCGAGATCTTCGCAGCCATCACTAGCCTCATAGGTGCTATTCTCGGAATCTTCATCTCACAGAAGGCATGATTTACAGTTGAAATTGCGCATGACTTCTGCACCCTTTCCCCGCCAAGCAAAAGGGGCTTTTTTCAAGCTCTGTTTGGGACTCATATTAGGAGGGGAGGGTCATATGTGCGCATATGAGAAGCCTGAGGTGGACCCGCTCGACAAGCTGATCTCCATTGAATGGGACATCGTCCACGGGCTTCTTAAGCTGTTGGCTACTGGCAGAAGTAGCAGGGATAAGGTCCGTGCAACCGCGCCTAGAGAGGTCTTGCGAGATCTTGAGGAAGCGAAAGTAGAGTAAGTGAAATTCTACGAAAGTAGGTGGATGTTTCCTATTCTGACTTTCTGCAGGTGTTTTTTGGCGGTTTCGTAGCATTCGTAGGCCTGTTTCCGATTAGTTGTGGGCAGGTCCTTCATCATGTATTGCGGATAAAAGGCAAGCAAGGTGTAGGGAACCTTGGGGTCAATTTCCGAGATGAATCTTGCTATCCCTTCAATCTCCTCGCTGTCAATGTAGCCCGGAACTAGAAGGGTGCTGGCGGTCAGAATGGGCAAGTCTGACCTCTCCTTGAAGTACTTCTCACCGATCATTCTGAAATTCTCCAATGCAGACTCGTTTGATACTCCGCATAAGACTCGACTTAGATTCCGATCCCGAGTTTTCAGGTCAAACTTCACAACCCCGCCGCTTGCAAATGAGAGTTGCGCTGCTTTCAAGGCGAATTCTTTACGTAGGTTTCCGTTGGTCTCCCAACAGATTCTTAGGATACGCTTTCTCTCCTCAGCCGTCTTCAGGGCGATCTCGCTGGCTCTTATGGCATGAGGCATCTGAACCGACGGGTCGCCGCCGAAGAAGCATATGCATGAAACGTGTTCATCAACTTTCGACGCTAAATCTTCAGCGCTCACCATAGGGCTGAGCCTCGCAGACATGTGGCGGTAATGCCAGTTCTGGCAGAAGAGGCAGTCAAGGCTGCATGCACCGTAGAAAACGGCTAGGTTTGAGTATCCATTCTCCGGCCCATGTGCATAAGCATATCTCGGATATCCAGCTCCGGTACATCCCGGACAGAACCACCAAGCAACACAGTTCGTAGGCAGAGGATCATAGTACCACTCGAGTATGCCTTTCTGGGGGGTTCCGCCCATCCTAACCAAATGCCCATCCATATTGGATGCTAGACCGCAGAACCCTTTCTCGCCAACTCGCATCATACAGTCGTTGGCGCACATGCCGCATTTGAGGCCTTCCGAATCCCTCGGAGGCTTTGACGGAAGCCCGAAAACACTTCGACTCTCCGCATGGAAACGGTCTGATATTTCAAGAGCTTCTTCCGGCTTCTCTCGGATGCACCTCAAGCAAACCCCGGGCTGGTCAGCTATCAACAGAGATTTCTCGCCGCAGATCAAGCATCTTCCCAATTCGTCCACTAAGATAAAATGGGAAAAGCCTCTTCTTAGCGGTTTCTCTCCCCCTTCTCTAAGGGCCTTCGTAACCCTTTCCTCTTAGGTATGGGCCGTAGTCTGTTCCCCTCACATCTCTAGGCCGAGCCTGAAGCCTAAATGTAATCAATGCTTCAGCATCATGGCCGTATGGTCCTTTAGCCAGAACCTCGCCCTCAGTCCCTACGGCCAGCGAGCATCCTATCACTTTCTTTCCTCTCCATGGTCCGCCCTCGATCCTTCCGACATTGCTTACGCCCACAACTGAGATTCCGTATAACCTGCTCAACTCGTGGTAAGATCTTCTCCATTCTTCGCCGTAGGGATCTTTTGTGTTATCGTGGTCTGAGTCAACCGCCCACGCTGAGGGTGAGAATAGGAAGTGAGCTCCCATCCTGGCTTGCACATGGCCGATTGCGAGCGAGTTTCTGAAATTGTCAGCGCAGATGTTGACGCCCATCATGCCAAATTCCGTTTCAACAACGGAGAGAGTGTTGCCTACGCTGTACAGGTCCTGCTCTATGTCTAAGAGATTGATCTTCCGATGTCTGAGCAGAATTCTGCCCAATTGATCGATTAAGAGGGCTGAGTTGTGGATGCGGTCGCCTTCGCGTTCTGTTAAGCCTGCTACAACCATAATGCTGTTTCTCTCGGCTACTCGACATAGGCGATCTGAGGTTTCTCCTGGGATTTTCGTAGCAAGCAAACGCGCAGTCGGATGAGCCCACCCCACATCCAAACATTCGGGCAAAACTATCACCTGACACTTCTCCTCTGAGGCTTTTGATATCATTTCTTCGGCACGTTTGAGGTTTTCTCCTATCCTTCCACCTTCAACCAGCATCTGACCCATTGCGAGTTTGAACTTAGTGAAGACCATGGTGATAACACCTAGTACTTCATGAAATCTCAGTATAGTGATTCCAGATAAGGCTTTAAGACCGCTACATTTTGTGTTTCTGATTATTACGGAAGAATGTTTCCTTCAGTTGGATCATCGAATGCTCAGTATGTTGATCGCTCTTTGAAGACTTCTCCTCGCCAACTCGTCTGGGTTTCCTCTCTCCTGAATCTCCATCGTGAAGACGCCCCTATACTTGACTTTTCTAAGACTCTCGATTGTCTCGCGCCAGTTTACGTTTCCCTCGCCTGGTGGCCAGTGCCGGTCTTCTTTCCCGTCGTTATCGTGAACGTGTAGGGTCCACAGGTATTCCCCTGCTTGGGCTATTTCCATCTCCTGAGTAACAAGGCGGCCGCGGAGAAGGTTTGTGTGACCCGTATCGAAGCATATCCCTATGGAGGAAGACTGCACGCTCTCTATGATCTTCCTAAGGTCGACTACTCTGCTCCCGAACCTTCCATCCGCTTCCTCAATCATGTTCTCTAATGCGATCTTCACTCCCAGATCTTCAGCCTTGCTGATGAGTTCCTTAAGGGCTGCGATTGCGTTCTTTTTCATAGCCTCACGCCCCACGGGAAGGCTCTCGGAACGATTTGGGTGCACCACCATCATTTGGCATTCTATGGCTCTGCAATATTCCAGTGTATCTGCTAGCAGCTTGATGGTCTGCCTTCTTCCCTCAGGATGCGCCGAAGCGAGGTCGGCACCGTTCATTGGGGCATGTACAGAGTTAGGGTGGAGAGAAAGATCTACCAAAAGATTCCTTAGAGGAGGCAACTCGGAGCGGAGAAAGACCCTAGGATCTAGATGAATCTTATCTGCCTCGATCTCTACTTCAGTGAAGCCTACATCCTTAATGCGCCTTAACGCTGTCTCTAGCGGTAGGCTAGCGAATGACCATGAGTGGAATCCAACTTCCAACATGTCTGTTCCCTCAGACGGCATGCAGAATAAGACCTATTTTCCCAAGTGTTAACTGTCTTAAATGTGACCGCTACATTTAGGACTTTTGCTCTATTTTCTGGCTATTGAGGTCATAGAAGAACCTAGCCCTTCTTCGGCTCCTTCACGAAGACTAGCAGGATTGCCAAAGACAATAGGCCGATTGACGAGTTCACGAAAAACGGCGTCCCGTACCCTGGCAAGACGAGTCCTCCAATATGTAAGGTTCCAAATCTGTATAACTCATAAAGGTAGGTTGCGATTATGGGTCCCAAAATGTCTCCAGCGTTAAAGAATGTGTTATAGAGCCCGAAAAGTCTGCCCCTTGCTTTCCGCGGCACCACATCCGCACGTAAAGCTTGCATGGCGGGATTGCTTATGTTGAATCCTAGACTGCGGATTGCCAGGAAAAACGCAGCTTGATTTAGATCGGAAGTGAAGGGAATGACAATCCCAGACAGGCGAGAAGATACGACGCCTAGGGCTATAAGAGGTTTCCTTCCCATCCTATCCGAGATCCGGCCTGCAACCCAACTAGCCGCAAGACCTGCGAAACCTGAGAGACTGATAACAAAGCCGATCTCAACGGGTTCGGCGCCGAACTTATCCTGGTAAAACAGGACGCTTAGTGGTAGAATGAAACCCAAGGCAATTCCGTTTGCAAAGGCACAGATGAAAAGAACCTTCAGCGAACGAGATATCTCTATCTTCTCAATTCTCTCGTCCATTGCCTCGGAAGCGGAAGGATTGGCGGCGTTCCCGTCCTCCTTGATCTTCGAAGCCACCAGGAACATAGCAGCGCCGGCAAGCGCAGCATCAACAAAATATGGGATTCTATAACTATCCATAAGGCTTACCACAGCAGAGCAAGCGAACTGAATCGTTCCTCCTACAGCGGGTCCCAGATTTCTCCCAATCATTCCGCAAGCCAAGACGAAACCCGCCGCCTCGCCCCTCCTGCCCTTGGGTGCCTCATCAACAAGCAACGCCTCAGCCGGTAGAGTAGCAGCAGCTGTCACAGCTCCGTTGAAAACCCTTATGAGTAGAAGCCAGAACCAAGACGGGGCCAGCCCCGTCGGGGCCCCGAAGATAACATCGCCAAAAAGACCCCACAGTATAACCTTTTTTCTGCCAGTTCTATCAGAGAGACTTCCCAATTTGGGACCCATAAGGGCTGAGGCCAACATAAAGCTTGAAGTAAACAGGCCAATGGAAGCAACCGAAGCACCCAGAGACATTGCATAGTTGGGGAAATACGGAAATGGCAGGGAAAAAGCTAAAGCCTCTATAAATGAAATCGCACCAAGCGTTAGGACAGAACCTGAATAGAGCCTCTCGCTTGTCACACGGTCACCCATCTACCCCATCATTGCGCTATGTCTGATCACGTAAGCTCTTAACATGCAAGTCGGTAACTTGGTTAGAGAGTTGTGAAGACTGGATTCAATGTTACTAAAGGCTTTCGCTTAACTCTCGGATTGGAACCCGACTCATATTAGGATCTAGCATCTCATAGCAGAGTATTTCCTGAAAGATGTCAATAGTATTTTATAGCGGGCCGAAGAGATCTATGAAAAACGTTACTTTGAACTGGTGATGAATTGGACGATCTTGTAGCAGAAATATCTTTTGGAAGCGACGAGGCCGAGATAACCAACATAGTTTTCCACAGTAGGAACCTAAGATTCAAATGTCAACATTGTGCTTCTCTTTGCTGCAGATTGGGGGGCCCACCTCTCAACCAAAAAGACATCGACCGAATGAGGAAAGCAGGCTACGATCCCAATGGGTTCTCTGAGCCTACATCCCAGAAAAGGTTCAGACTTCCCAAAGTTGTGCAAAGCGTCATGAGGAATAGGGAGGACGGCTCCTGTGTCTTCCTTAAGACGAACGGGGAGAAAGGTGCCTATGAATGTTCAATCTATAATTATAGGCCAGCATTATGTAGGCTCTATCCCTTCTACCCTGAAGTGGCGGGCTCTGCCTACTTATTGAAGGCTATCCCGTGCTGTAGAGGATTGAACAATCCGGAGGGTGAACTAGTCGACGAGCGATTCATATTGAGACATCTCCATAGAGCTGCGATTGATCTTTTGCGTCTGTCCGTCAAGTAGAAACCCTTTCGCCACAGTTATGGGACACTTGGGAAAAGATGAGTACTTACGGGGTTCTTCGAGTCAGCCTCGGGATAGAGGTTTCCAAAGGAACTCTTTGTCCAAGGGGAAAAGAGGCCTCCTGACCCTCCTGTAACTCAGCCGGTCTATCATGAGATTCGTGTATCCAGGCGACAGTGCCATGAGCTCTAAGGCAGCTATCTTCTTCAACTCGGGGAACAGATATCCAAGCTTAACGACCACGATCTTCCGAGTTAGAGGTTCAATCCCATATGTTCGGAGACTATCCGGAGATATGAAGGCTCGTGGCCGGCTCATCAATATTATGTCAATGCCACCGGTTCTAAAGGCAACTCCGTCCTTAGATATGTTCATAACCCTTCCATCGACCTCGATTGGATAGGCGTTAATCTTATCGATCTTTCCACCGATCTCAATCCTTAATCGAGCTCCAACTCCCGCTGCTTTACAGAGCTCCACGGCTTCGGGATCCAGAATTCCAGCAACAACGGCATCAGTTACACCCATAGCAAGCAATTGCTCAACAAACAAGGGTATGTCGCCGGCTGCCCCAGCGGTAACATTGTCACCCGAGTCAGAGATGAAGACTGGTTTTTTAAGCGATTCCTTAGCCATCTTTATCGTCTCGTCTATAGAACCAACTTCAACCTCGTAGCGGAACTTTTCACGTCGATTCCAGTAAGCCTCGGCGATTTCGCACGCTGACTCATAGGCTTTTTCCGCGTGATCTTCTTCAGCCACAACAATAGCGCTGGCGCATGAATTAGGAGTGTCAGCCCAAGCCATGCCAACAAGCATGGAAGCGTTGAGTATACCCAGCGGACCGTCGATCTTCTCAAGGTCACGGTAGAGACTCGATGCTGGTTCGATATCCGTGACAACGAGTTCGCCCGGAAGTAGAACCGGAGGATTAACCATCACGGAGACTGGCTTGGTTCTCCTCTTTAAGGAACCCAGGAGTAGGCTGGCCGCCCTCACCTTAGTCTCTGCAACGTCTCTGTGAGGAGCAGTCCTGTAAGCTGTCAATATGTTTGTGGCCCTAACGAATTCCGGAGCTATGTTGCCATGCAAATCAAGACTCGCAGATATGTTTGCGTCTTCACCAACAACGTCCCGCACACCTTTAACTAGGTCGCTCTCACCACTGCCGACCCCCTGCACTTCCAAGGCTCCATGAAGGATTAAGCAGACGCCGTCCACCTTGCCAACTCCCTCAACTCGGCTTAGAAGTCCCTCCTTAAGCCTGATGTAGGTTTCTTTCTCAACGACTCCGGATGGAAGTGCACTGGCATATATCGTCGGCGTTACCTCAATTCCTGCATCCATCAGAAACCTTGCAGCTTCGTCCTTGAGCAGTTCTCTTCCATCGAAGATATTGAAGGAGTCCATGGTTGTATGTACTGGATTGAATGTGTTTGACTCGTGGCTTATCCCGCCTATTGCTACGCGCATATTAATGACCACCTCCAGCATAAGGAGACTAGACGTATAACGTTTATGTAACGAAACTTGCCTCAAATACACTCGTCAAGGGAGATGCAGAGATCGTGAAGGCTCCATCTAGACGTTTACACCACATTTTTAAAGGGAGTTCAGTTTAAGACTTTCGAGGAGAATGGGTATGAGATTCGTATCACCTCGAGCTTCGATTAAAGGGCATCTAGAAGATGAGGTTGTTGTTTTGGGAGAAACACTGATAGGAGCAAGATCAATTATCGGAGAAAACGTGATAATCGGTTACCCAACTAAAACCAAAATTAGGTCCATCATTTCCGCCGAACCTTTTAACATTCAGAGATACGACTCGATCAGCGATGGAGCGAAGATTGGAGAAGAATGTACTATTCGCTCTGGCACGGTCATCTATGAGCTGGCAACTCTTGAGGACAGGGTTGAGACTGGTCACAACGTCCTAGTGAGAGAGGGTAGCCATGTTGGTGAAGGAACTCTACTAGGTTCCTCAACAAAGCTCGATGGAAGAGTCGAAATTGGCAGGAATGTAAGCATCCAGTCGAATGGCTATCTGCCCCATCTGACAGTTATAAAAGACGGAGTTTTCATTGCCCCCAATGTTTGCTTCACGAACGATCCTTATCCTAAGAGTGAACGCTTGGCTGGAACGGTGGTTGAAAAAAATGCAATAATTTGTGCCAATTCAACGATTCTTCCAGATTTGAGAATCGGTGAGAATGCGGTTGTCGGCGCTGGGGCTGTCGTTACTAGTGATGTCCCACCTGATTCGGTGGTTATTGGTAACCCAGCAAGGTTTCTGATGAAACGTGGAGAGTATGATAAGAAAAGAGAAGAATGGGAAAGATCAAAAGAATAGTAACAAGGATTTAAACACACTCTGGTTATAGTTAAGCATCGTGTTGGAGAATGATCGAACTAGAAAACTATAGATTAATCGACTTGTCCGCTCAGATGAATCCGGGCGTTCTGAAGGTGAACGGCGAGTACGTGCACAGTCGCGAGGCCAGAAGGCTCGAAATTCGCCAATTCATATATGCTCCTGATAGGACCTTCATGCATTGGGTTGAGACCGAGACCCATATCGGTACTCATGTTGAGATGCCTGCACACTATATTGAGAATGGCAAGTCAGCTTCAGAGATGCCGATTGAGACTTTCATTGGCGAGGCCATAGTGCTGAAACTTGATTTCTTGAAACCTCAGAATGGGAAAGGAGTGCCAATAGAGATCGAGCATCTAGCCAAGATAAGAAAAGGCGACATCGTCCTCATGTGGAGTCCGTACAGAGGTGCTGAATCCCCTTATATCTCGTCTGAAGCCGCGAAGGAGCTTGCTGAAAAGGGTATCAAGATGCTGGGAGTCCAAAACATTGGGGTTGAGGAATCTTTTACTTTACTGGCCACGCACGGCAACCTTTTAAGAAAGGACATACCGATTGTCGAAGGCATCGTGAACCTCGACGCCCTCAAAAGAGAAAGGGTCTTCTACATCGGACTTCCTCTGCGGATTCACGGCTTGGACTCCTCATGGATCAGAGCGATAGCCCTTGAAGAAAAGTAAGCGATAGAGAATCTCACGTTAGAGCCAGATTCCCGAAGACTGTCGCGACAGAAATGGAAGATCTGCTTGCTATCGTGACAAATCTTTCTGGAGCCTGAACCCGTTGACCCCGTTTCTATAGTAATTTCTAAGGGTCTCCGTTGCTGTGTAGCCGCGCTTTTCATAGAGCCTTAATGCCGGGACATTATCAGCCCGCACTTCTAGGCGGGACACTTCAGCTCCCTTTCTAATGAAGATTTTTTCCACCTCGTCTAGAAGCCTGTAGGCCACGCCTCTTCTTCTATATTTCTGTGAAACGTCCAGTGAGTAGATATGGCCGCATAGTCTATTCTTGTAGCGTTCAACTGAGCCAATCACGAAGCCGGCGATCTGACCGTTCACTGAGGCAACGAGGCTCACAAATTTCGGCGTCTCCAGAAAATAGGCCAGCCAAGTCTTGGGGAAGGCTTCATGATGGAAGCATTCAAGTTCAATCTTGTAAAGCGGTTCCAAATCGTCGATTTTTGCTTCATGCGTGGCAATCCGCATATAAACCACTAACCGAATACGCGTTCGCAGGCTCTAGTTCTTCTCCAGACCTTCATTCCTTCTCTCCCCGGCTTTTGAGGTTCTACTTAGCTGATTTATTTTTGGGACCGGAAAATGGATTTATTTGAGGGCTAAGGAGTCGCCATATCGGGAGATATCTGATCTTTCCAAGATCTCCCTTCTCTTCATAATTTCTTCAAAGTGCACAAAATCACCACCCACAATTTTGAGCTTCGCTTCAATTCTCTTCTGCTCAACAGTTATCACGTTGTAGGAGTTGTGGAAGAACCCCCTCAACTTTTCACATGATACGCTTCCCGCATGAACCAGAAGCATGTCTTCTATTGTCCATCTCCAAGGTCTGTGCCTATGCCCACACAGAACCAGGTTAACGCTCGATTTCACTAGGCTTCTTAGGACGTCACCGGCATCTACTATTATTATCTGGTCCGCCCCAGTGTCCGGAACCGGAATTATGTGATGGTGTATCGCAACGATCTTTATTCTGTCCATGTATCTCTCAAGTGTCTTTTCGAGCCAAAGGTTCTGTCTGTGGCCTACTTCGCCGTCGTCTCTATCGGGTCTTGCAGAACTGAGAACTATTATGACCGCTTCGCCAACTTCTGTCACTTGGAAGAAAGGAAAGAACTCTCTGAAGAGTAGATAGCCAGTTGAGCGATAGTCATGGTTTCCACTCAAATAAATTGTTCTTTCTGCTTTCAGTGTTTTCAACTCTCTTGTGGCCATTTTGAACTCTGACATTACGCCATCTTCGGTTAAGTCGCCAGTAATCAGAATAGCATCAGGGGATAGTTCATTAATCTCCTTGATAGCCGCGGTGAGGATGTCTCTTCGAAACATCGGACCGCAATGGACGTCTGAAATCTGAACTATTAACATTTCCCATTAACACAGTTCATTTATTACTTTATCTGCGCCTATATATCCCATGCCTCCAATAGAAAACGGTCGCATTGCTCAGTCGAGTCCTGGCGTCATAGTGAGATAGGCGTAGGAATGGGATTCAGAAATTCACGGTAGCAAGTCTATGTCCTGCTTTTTCCTCGTACAACTTAGTGAGTTTTTTGACAACGTCCTCATCATGACCGAAATAGAGAAGGTGACTTCCACATCCTCTATCACAATCAGATGAGCCGAATTTCAAAATAGGGATCTGAGCATGCATTTTTCCATGTAGATATTGGTTAATTTCGCATTCCATCCTTTCGTTTGCTGAGACTATGAAGGCAGAGATTACCTCAACATCTCTGACTCCCAATAGGAAGTCAATATGCCATCTTTTCCTCTTGTTTTTTCTCGTATGTCTCGAAATCCTGCCCCCTAGGCTTACGGATCCTCCTCCTAAGGCAGAACCTGTATACGCATAGTACCCCGCCGGGAAACTTTGGACTCCAATTTTCCCGATTCGTATCCTTTTCTCTGATGGCACAGATATCACGAGCGTATATACCCCACTCTTGGGAATATGGATCGGCGGGAAAATCGAAGGATTTTTCACATTTTTCTCCAGCCTTCTCTTTCAACTTCGGCATTTTTTAGCGATAACCCATGTCTGGACATTCAGGGACCTAGTTTTTACGTGTTTTGAATAACTATCCAAGATGGGCTTAATAATTATCCACAATTATTCTTATAAGTCTGCACTAGATTAATATGTTGTATCTGAATTGTTATTCGAAGGGGACGGATTTGATTAGCCACGAGGAAGAGAAACGAATCAATTGCCCAAAGTGTGGCAAGATGGTTCCCGCGATGGTTTACTGCATATATTGTGGAGCAAAATTGCCAAGAATCACGCCTCCAGAAAGGGTTGAGGCACCGCCCTCTCGGACACCACAACCTGCACAACCCCCGAGAATGCCTCCGACCCCGCCCCCAGCTCCTCCTCCATCTCCCCCTTCGGTCAGGATCTCGCCTCCTCCTCCAGCTCCACCTGCCGTTAAGAATGAAATTGTCGACTTAATGTCTAGCATCACTGCATATTATGAGAGAAAGGTTTCTTTGATGGATGTATTCAGATCAGGTGAAGTTTCCGAAAGAGTATTCCTGAAGCTTTATGATGAATACACCGAGAAACTGAAGGATCTTCAGAATCTTCGCTCTCGAAAAACGGAGGAGCACAAAAGGGACCTAGATGCGAAAAACAAGCGTTTAGATGATGTCAAGGTATCCATGGAGGAACTTGAGGTTAGGCATAAACTACGTGAGGTGGACGATCAGAGGTTCAATGAGAGAATGAGTATATTGAAGACGGAAGAAAATCAACTTCAGACCCTTGTGAAAGAGCTGAAGATGAAGCTTGACGAGCTGGAGAAGCCTCTTCTTGGCAAGACCGCTCGCGATGTTCTCAACTTGGACACTAGAGCAAGATCTTATTATGATGCTCTAGGAAAGCTTACGGAGGAAGGAAAGCTTACGAGCGATGGGTTAAACAAGGTTAAACCCGACGCAGAGAAGTTGCTTGAATTCTTTGACTCCATGATCAAGGACCGCAAAGAAAAGGAAAGAGCCCTGAGGGAGCAGCTCGAGACCTTTCAAACAAGATACAGACTCAGCGAGATTTCAATAGAGGAATATGAAAAGAGAAAACGTGGCATTCAAGAAGAGATAGACAAGGTTTGGACGTAAACAGTTCTTGAAGGTATGCATTACTACCGATATTTTAGATATCTGTTGCCCGCTCCATTTCAACAGTAAAGTATGTTTATGGAATTTCGAGCATTAGCTGAGCTCTGCGAAAAGATCGCAGCAACGACGAAACGTAATTTAATGATCGATATGGCAGCAGATTTCATAAAAAAATTGGATGAGCATGAAGTTGAACCGGCCGTATCCATGATTCTCGGACGCAGTTTTCCAAGATGGGACAAAAGAGAACTTGACGTAAGCTGGGCAACTTTGGCCGACGTGATCAAACGGTTAACTGAAGTTGATTGGCACTGGTTTTCTAACGTCTTTAAAGAGGAAGGCGATCTCGGTTCCACCGTTCAAATAGTCTTTCAGACAAGTAGGATTCGTAAACAGGCAACCCTCTTTGAGAAGCCGCTAACGGTCCTCGAGGTGAGACGTGTCCTAGAAGCCATGGCAGAATCTTCAGGTCAAGGCTCAAGGGAAAGGAAGGAACGTTTGATTGAAACATTGCTCGGAAGATCCAGTCCGCTCGAAGCGAAATACATCGTTAAGATCGTAATCGGCGAGATGAGAACTGGTTTTCAGGAAGGGCTTATGGAGGCTGCGGTTTCAGAGGCTTTTGACATCCCTCTCAAGTTCATCCATTCAGCAACTCTCCTGACTGGAGACATAGGCGAAGTAGCATCGATATGTAAGAGAGAGGGAAAAGAAGGCATCTTAAAACTTCGTTTCATATTGTTCAAGCCAGTCCAGCTTATGCTGGCTCAGATGATTGATGATCCAAAGGAGGCCATTAGAGAACACGGAGGAAAATGCGGCTTTGAATATAAGATGGACGGTGCTCGTGTCCAGATTCATAAGTCAAATAATGAAGTCAGAATTTTTAGTCGTAGGCTTACAGATACAACAAAAAGCTTTCCCGATGTTGTAGGCATGATTCAGGAATCTGTGAAGGCGCGTGAATGTATCCTTGAAGGCGAGGTCATAGCCACTGGAGAAGACGGTCATCCCTTACCTTTCCAGCATCTTATGAGGCGATTTAGAAGAGTGCATGATATCGAGAAGATGGTTAGACAGATCCCGGCCAAGCTCTACCTTTTTGACATCATATACATTGACGGTGAAAGCCTGATTGACCAACCCTATGTCAAGCGTAGAGAGAAACTCAGAGAGGCTGCTGGAAAGGTGCCGCTAACGGATCAAGTTATCACGAGCGATCCGGTTGAGGCTGACTTGTTCCTAAGGAAGGCAATCAATCAAGGGCATGAGGGCCTCGTAGCGAAGCGGCTTGACAGTCCCTACGCGCCGGGGGTCAGGGGTAAGCATTGGTTCAAGATCAAAGAGACATTGGAGCCTCTTGACCTTGTTATTGTTGGAGCCGAGTATGGTTATGGACGAAGGCACGGATGGCTCTCAGACTATCATCTGGCAGCTCGAGACGAAGAGACTGGAGATCTCCTGACTGTTGGTAAGACGTTCAAGGGACTGACCGATGAAGAGATTGTTGAGATGACCAAGAGGCTAAAAGAGATCTCTACCAGAGAGGAAGGCCAAAGGGTTACCGTTCTGCCTAAGATAGTGGTTGAGGTGGCATACAACGAGATACAGAAGAGCCCAAAATACAAGTGCGGCATGGCTCTACGCTTCGCCCGTATAACGCGAATCCGCGATGACAAATCTCTTGAAGAGGCTGACGCAATCCAGAAGGTGCGAAGCATATATGAGAAACAGTTTGAAAAAAAGTCTAGATATTAGGGCTTTTCGACCAAGCATCTCGGTTGCTTATTCGGTGATACGCCTAGATCACTCTCGTGAATACGTAACATGCAACCCACCGATTATGGTTTCCTAACTCTGGTCTTTCATCTGGTTTGAAAGACGAAAAATACTTATAGATCTCTCTAATCTAACTCATCCGAGATTAAGAATATTGAGGCTCCCGCTTTGCCTTTGCGATCGAAATCCACAATCGATTTTTCCCTCATCTTCCTTATGCTGGCACTGATGACTTTTCAACCATTCATCAGTAATGACGTAGCTTCTCCTTCATCGCTCATCTATGGCAAAGTTACCGACGCAAATACCGGGAGCCCGATAGAGAATGCGTCCATAATAGTATGGGATTTGAACACGCTCAGATTCGACGTCTACTTCACCGATAAGAAAGGAGAGTATAATGTATCGTGCAAGTTGGGCCGGACATATCTCGTATATGCGTATAAAGGTAATTTTGCGGAGAAGGCTATAGATTATGTTCCAGCGGTGAAGAAACTCCAACTTGAAACTTTTGAAACAGAAGAAACTTCGTTCTCTCTGATTCCTGGCGCGTTGATTGAGCTCCAAGGGACACCTTATCTAGCTCAGTCCTCAAGTCCTGGAGGAGGCCGCGTAATAATCAAAGTTTTGACTGAGGGCGGCCTTAACGCCTCCTTTATCAATGAGTACGGAAACTCCATTGACACGTGGTTCCTCGGTCTGGACAGGGAACTGGTGATTATTCCAGCAAACGTCCCGGTGGTCCTCGAGGCCCATATCTGGTTCTTCTTGAAGGAGCAAGCCCACATAGGAAGGGAGATGTTCCAGTTACGTAACGGTTCATTGCCCTTTCTGGTTCCTCAAGGTTACAGAGAATCCTGTTCGCTCTCGAGTTACAGCCTTGAGAGAGGCCTAGAAGTTGCCGAATCAAGGTTGGCAAATGTTCACTCTCAAGTGGATGAAGCACAAGATATCGGTTTTGTAGTGTTTGATGAGAGGCGCTCTTTGACAAGTGCGCAGCAAAGGGTAATCGAGGCCAGCACCATCCTAACAAACGCGCAGGATGATGGCGACTATCTAAGATCCTGGTCGATCATTCGTGAAGTGCTTGGTACGGCGGACTTGGTCTCCATGAGCCTACAAAATATGCGCTTAGTCAGCAAGACGAGCGCTGTCTATCTCTCCGCGATCATGGCGGCATTCAGCATCATACTGGCTTTCTTCTTCTTTGAGCAGAGAAGGAGAAAGATGCTTTCCAGCATAGTGATCTATATCATCTTCTTGGTCAGCCTATACTTTTCTTATCCCGGTGCCCATGTGATAATTGATGAAAATGCTCCGCTTTTCGTAGGGTCTGCCGCGATCTCCTTTCTCGCTGTCTCAACCCTCGTCTTTGGTCTTCCGCGGGCTTGGAGAGAGAGGACTGTTGAGGGGGAGGTCTCTGCAAGGAGCGCTATCTCGATAATATTCTCGATGGGGAAGCGGCAGATTAGACGCAAGAGAATAAGGGGTTTCTTCACCATGCTATCAATAATTATTCTGATCTTGGCGTTCACGTCCCTAACGTCGTTTGGAACGGTTTTCGGCATCGTCTTCGAGAAACTCAGTGCGGCTGCTCCTTCAGACGGTGTGATGGTGAAAAGGGTGTTGAATGAGACCTCGCTTCTTTTTTCGCCTCTGGGGTCTGATGATCCGGTGGCTCTTTCGAAGATATTGAAGGCAAAAATGAATAGCGTCGCGGTAAGGTTGGAAAATGTTCCGAGTTCTAATCCTGTGGCCCGACTTGTGGATTCGAAGACTTCGAACACTTGGTTTGTGTATGGGATTCTCGGCATTATGCCTACAAACGAGTCGGTTTACACTCGCCTGCATGAAACGGTTGAGTCTGGCAGTTACCTAACCGAAACTCGAGACGATGAGATACTGATAGGCGAAAATGTAGCGAATGATCTTAACGTAAGAGCGGGTGAGAATATCACTCTCGAGGTCTTGAGCGCTGGAATCTCGAGCAATTTTGTCGTCAGAGGGATAGTCAATGATGAAAAATACATGAGCCTTGTGGATATGGACGGTGTCTCGTTTGGGCCCTCACGTCTCCTCTCAGATGGCTCTTTAAGAACCTGTAACAGCACAGAGGTTGTTGTGATGAGCTGGAGGGCTACGGAGAAGCTTCAAGAAATGGCTAACATGAGATATCCCGAGGGGGCGCCCCAGATTGCTGTGCCTTCCAAGATCATCTTCCAACCTGGAGAAGAAGTAAGTGTAGAGTCGATCGTTAGAACTCTCATATTCGTTTTTGATTACGATGTTTTCGTTTCTTCCAACGGGATTATTACCTACTATCATATTGGTTCTTACGTTGAGTTCAAGGGAGCAGCTGAACTCTTAATCCCTCTAGTTATGGTCGGGTTGAACGTTGGGATGGTTATGTTAAACAGCGTCTACGAACGGAGAAGAGAGATTAGAACGCTCTCAATGCTTGGCCTGAACCCCGCTCACATTGGATTAATCTTTGTAGCCGAAGCCATCATTCTCGGCATGGTCGGAGGCGGATTAGGATACCTATTCGGACTGGGATTCTACAGGATTATGGTTCTGTTTGGCCAAGAGCTAATGGTTCGAGAGAAGCTAGAATGGTGGTGGAGCGCCATAGGCTTCACGATCGCCCTGTCAGCATCCGTCCTTTCGGCGGTCAGACCTGCAGCGCTAGCAGTAGGCACCTATACTCCGTCAAAGATCAAAAGAGTAAAGATATCGGAGGAACAGGCGAAAGTCCGCAAAGAAGAGATATTCAAGGTTTATCAAGCAAGAGAGTTGAGCATGCCCGTGAAGGTCATGTCAAACGAGAAGGAGTTCTTCATCGGACTCTTTCTGGACCGCTTGGACGATCTGAGAACAGGCTACATTGAGAGAGTTGACAACGTCGAGGAGATGCCGGAGATAGAAAATGTTAAAGGAGAGCTCATTAGGACGATCAAATTCGATTACCGCTTTGAAGCTTCTGGTCGAGAGAGGAAGACAAGAAATAATCTAATCCTAACTAAAAGCGCTCGAGAAGACCATTACCGCGTGAAACTGGTCTCTGAGCCAGCCGTCCCGGGCCTGTCTGAAAGCGCCATAGATAGAACCGTCGACCTCGTTCACGAGATCATCTTGTACTGGGTTAGAAACAAGCAAAGAATCATGAGCTAACTCCTAGAGGTCGAACATGCTTTTATTCGATGGCGACGATTATAGTTTTCAATGCTAAACAATTCTCATGAAGTGCGTGGAGATTGGTAATATGTCGGTGTCAAGTCAGATCTCGGACTTGGCGCACGCGCTTGTTCAATCAGGAGCCTTGAAGTTGGGCTCATTCAAGCTCAAGTCGGGAATTGTGAGCCCTTACTACATCGATTTGTCGTGGTTGTTGTCATCCCCTAAGAGCTTTAGGCAGGTAGTCGATATTACCGTTGGAAAGTGTAGGGATATCATGTCAACAGTCAGAGTGAATAAGTTGGCTTCTATCGAGTTGAAGGGAGCGTTGCTTCTGCCAAGCATCGCTCACGAATTGAATATGCCATGTCTCGTGGTCAGGAAGGAGTCGAAGACATACGGTCTAACTGGCAGGATTGCCGGTGGAGAAGTCAAACAAGGCGATCGAGTACTATTCTTTGACGATGTGGTTACGGACGCAAAGTCAAAGATTGAAAGCATAAAGCCTATCGAGCGTCTAGGCGGCGAGGTTTGCGCAGTCCTTGTTGTTGTAGACAGGGAGCAAACTGGGAGATTGAACCTTGAAAATGTGGGTTACAGGCTTTACTCGGTAGCGACCATCTCAGAGATCGTTAGAAGCCTTCTATGCGCCCAATCCATATCAGAAGAGCAGGCCCAAAGAATCCTCAGCTATGTGAAGGAATGTTCCAGTTCATAAGATATCGACTAAAGATTTATCTGTCGCCTCAAATGTAATTAGCCCTCAAAAAAGGGTTGGGTTCGGTTGACTGAGAAATCTGAGCCCTTTTCATTACAGCTGGGCGGCGTGACCGGAATATCCCGTTACGAGGTAAGAGCTGAGCATAGGCTCAGCGACCTATCCGGGTATTTTCAGGATAGGAAATTTGTTAGGCAGATGTTGTCCAAGGACGAAGACCCAAAGATCTATGAGGTTTATGAGTTTCCCCAACCAGCGGTCGAAGGATTGCTAAACGTCGGGTGCACCATTGTATATCCCGGGAAGATTGGGAAGGAATACTATTTTACGAAGGGACACTTCCACCAAAAAGAGTCAACGAGTGAAGTCTACATAGGATTAGAGGGAGAAGGCCTAATACTAATACAGAATCGGAAAGGAGAGGTTGCGCACATGACTATTAAGCCTGGCCTCCTCGTCCAGATCCCTCCAAATAGCGCCCATCGGTCCATAAATACGGGTTCTGAAAGACTTGTGTTCCTCGCCGTTTACCCTTCAGACTCCGGCCATGATTATGAAAGTATAGAGAGAACAGGGTTCGCAAAGATTGTTGTTGAAAGGAATGATAGACCTGTGGTCGAAGAAAACCCGAAATATCTCAAGAGCTTGTTGTAAAGCCTATCACACGAAGATATTCATCCAGTCCTTGACTATGTCTACTGACTCTTACGA
>Ga0315314_1000793_pt1 | contig 31154 bp, 44 predicted proteins | sample TDP9_MG_FD_203631 | JGI IMG/M metagenome (GOLD analysis project Ga0315314, IMG submission 203631) | Freshwater sediment microbial communities from Lake Towuti, South Sulawesi, Indonesia - TDP9 | ecosystem: Environmental > Aquatic > Freshwater > Lake > Sediment | place: Indonesia: South Sulawesi... | reverse complement strand
CAGACAAACCCCCCCATCAACAAGCAAATTCCAGCAACTTCTAAACAGGCTAGCGCGCCCTCCAAAGAAGGAACGGCTCGCATCTAAGGGATGCGGATAAGCCCTTCATTCACGCTTTAGGCCTATTCCTATAAAGGAGGTGCATTTAAGGTCGGTTGAAAAACAAATAGGCAAACCGAATTCCAACATCACAAAAGGCCATTTCGGGAGATGCCCCGAAAAGGTTAAATCCGTGTATACGTTTATTAATTAATGTATATGGAGGTTGATGCCATGCCCGTCATGACCACACGAGTCCCAGAGGAGTTGGTAAAAGAGGTTGAAAAAATAGCTGAAATCGAGGCCTTGGACAAGTCAACCACCCTAAAACGGTTACTGATTAGGGCGGTGCAGGCGTGGAAGATAGACTACGCCATAAAAATGTATCAAGAGGGAAGGATATCCATCGGCAAAGCCGCTGAAATGGCAGGAGTATCCCTATGGGAAATCGGCGACATCCTATCGAATCGCAAGATTCCCATCCAAATAGGCCGAGAAGAGTTGGAGGAGGATCTGAGGGCCGCCGCGGCGGAGGCTTGGTAGAGTTCACCACAGTAGCCAACGCTGGACCCCTAATACACCTAGCCCGCATAAGCAAGCTCCACCTAATACAGGTTCTCTTCAAGGAGGTCTACGTCCCCGAAGCCGTGAAAAACGAAACAGTTAATAAAGGAAAGGCTGAGGGTTATGCTGATGCCCATGCCATCGAGAGGGCCATGTCCCTGGGCTGGATCAAGGTGGTCAAAACCGAAACCAGCGCTGAAAAGCTGACTGAAGAGACAAAGATTGGCAAGGGCGAAGCAGAAGTCATGCTTCTGGCAAAGCAAATGGGCACCACAAGGATACTTATGGACGACGACCGAGCCAGAAGGGTCGCTCGTTCCCTGGGGCTAAAACCCCATGGTACCATCTACATCTTGAAACTGGCCTTGGTTAGAAAAGTTTTGACAAAGGCGGAATACGGTCAATTGCTGCAGAGGGCCCTTGACGCGGGGCTGCACCTCTCAACAGAACTGTACTCAAAAGCCCTAAAGGGGAACGAAGAACAAGATTAAACACACGGGCGTCGACACCCACCGCCATTGAATAATGAAGGGAGTAGGCGGAATTGGTATAGTGATATATGATTGTAGAGGGAGGTGATATTTTGGGTAGCGTAGAAAAGTCGATTGAAATAAAGGCTTCACCTGAGAAAGTTTGGGAAATGCTTGCTTTGGACAGGTTTCCAGAATATGTAGAGGACATTAAGAGTGTGGAATACACTTCTGAGGTGAACACTCCCAAAGACAAGTATAGAGTTCGTGCAACTGTTCACGTAATTGAGAAGCACGAGGAATTTGATATGGAGATCACGGAGAGTATAGAAAACGAGAAGATAACGTGTCGTTCGAAAGGACCTTTCTCACAGTCTGGAAACGTGACCTTGATTATATCCCTTGCCCTGAAACCCACGAAGACCGGAACTGAAATAACATATGCAGGGGAATATGAAATGCCCTACGGAATTTTCGGCAAGTTACTCGATAAACTGTTCATGCAGAGAGTAAGCGAAAAGCAGACCGAGAAATCGTTAGAGAAACTGAAAAGCATTCTGGAGAAATAGATACTCACACGTAGACAGCAAATATAACCATCCCCAGTTCATGAAATGTTTTTTCGTTCATCAACCATTCGGTAAAACACAGGAATACACATCAAGAATACTCAATTCAAGCCTCGAAACTCTGGCACATTTAACTAAAATCCGCGGTTTTCTCCTTCAAAGGAAGGTTCGCCTTTTCTGGGAAAACCTGAGTCTACGAATGTAGACAGGACTCGAAAGCCGTCAGGAAGCATCGACAGCTTTGACCGCATGGCGAGAATCTGTTTAGAGGCAGCGACTTCCGACGGAAAAGCGTGCCGAATTCGGCATCACAAAATAACAAGACGCGTAATAGAGGCTTTTTTCTTTTGCATTAAGATCAGCCAAGCATCCTGGCCAAGAGCTGAACGAACAAGAAATCTTTATGAACAGCTACATTGAAGACTAGAACAGAAATGGTTCGGCAACTTTCAACAGAAGTGCGTAGAAGAGTGGCAGAGTTCTGACTGAATGGTGAAATGTGATATGTCTCTTAACGACGAGCATATTGAGGCCAGAATTAGAGAGGTTAATGATGCTATTCAGATGCTCAGGGACCTTACGGCTAAGGCCTTCGGGGAATTAACGGCTCACGAGAGGCTCTCGATGAGATACCTTTTGATTCAGCTTGTGGAGGCTGCCTCAAGCATATGCATACACATCCTATTAAGCACCTTTAACGAGGGGACTGAGGGTTTCCCTGAATGTTTTGCAAGGCTGGGGATCAAGGGCGTCATACCGGGAGACTTAGCTTCTAGATTATCCTCTGCCGCTAGGCTTAGGAACCTGCTCGTCCATAGGTATTGGGTGATTAATGATGAAAAAGTGTATGAGAGCGCAAAGAAGGGACTGAAAGACTTTGAAGATTTCGCTGCACATGTGAGGGGGTTTCTGAAGAGGGATAAGACATGAGCGCGCCCATGGACATAGCCAAACTGGAGTTCAAGTACCGTAAGCTGTCGGATGAACAGAAGCTTAAGCTTCTCGAAAGGCTGAAGGAGAGGCTCGAGGGCGCCAGCGAAGTCGTATTTGCCTATGTGTATGGAAGCTTTGTCGAGAGAGATTCCTTCAGAGATCTAGATGCGGCTATCTGGATAAGGAATCTTGGTAAAGCCTTCTACTATACGGTGGATTTCTCAGCCAAACTGGAAGTTGAGATGGGGGTTCCTGTTGACGTTCAGGTTTTGAATGAGGCTCCACTGCCATTTAAACACCGTGTCTTCACGCGGGGCAGGCTGCTTCTTTCCAGAGATGAGAACCTGAGGCTGAGGCTGGTTGATGAAGTTATTAGGCAATACATAGACCTGAAACACCTGATAGATACAGTGTCGGCAACCCTGTAAAAGATGTTAAGGTTGAGATCATCAGACCCGATGGCAGTCTACTCACGACCATGTAAACGGATGAACACGGCTTCTACTTCTACGACTACAAGCGCACCCGCGATAACCTTCGCCGTGGAGAAGTTCTTTAGGTTCAACAGGCTCATAAACCTCCATCGTCTTCCTGTACTGGTGGGGCTACTCGTGGTGAAGGGGTTTCCTTGGCCGCTCCTGATCCCTTCTGTAGTCTGGCTGCTGCTGGTAGCCCTGTTCATAAGCGCGCTGGTATACTTAGCTCGGAGCCCCGGACAGCAAAGGGATAGAACCAAGACTGGGCACAGACACAACCTATTGTTAGGAAAAGCAAACGTATGTTTGAAAAGCATTCACGAGACACGGAGCCTGTCGATCATTTCTCTAGTGAATTTGAAGACTTGTTCTGAACAGTTGAAGACTGAGGAAAGCGAATTACCCTAACCTTATCCACCAAAATTCCAAAACCCCCGTTTCAGACATTAAGAGCGGGTAGCGATGAAGTAATACGAATAGAGAAGTATGTTCTGGCAATTTTGCCCATTCCTTTACTCACGATTTGGTTGATGCTGCAGGTTGCCTCTGACTTTTCTTTAGGTGGCATCTTTATAAGCCTTGATATACAAAGTAGATAATATGACATCTAGAATAGATAAATTGTTCGGCTCCAGAACCAGGGTGACTTTGCTAGGCAAACTCTTAATGCACCCCGACAGAAGTTTTTACCTGCGCCAGCTGTCAAGAGACCTAAAGATCCCTTATAGCATGCTCTACAAGGAAGAGAAGAATCTTGTATCCTTAGGCATACTGAACGAGGAGAAGAAAGGTAAAGTCACGTTTGTCTCTGCAAACAGAAAACTTCCATATTTCGCCGAGCTGAAAAGTTTACTGATAAAAACTGTTGGTCTCGGCGATTTGGTCAAAAAAGCGCTTTCAGAACTGGAAGGAATACGCTACGCGCTCATCTATGGCTCCTTTGCAAGCGGAGAGGAATCAGAAAAAAGCGATGTCGACCTGCTACTAATTGGCAATGTGAACGAGGAAAAACTTCTCAGCACGACAAACCAGATTGAAAAGGAAGTGGGAAGGGAGGTCAACCATATACTCTGGAGCAGGGAGGAATTTGCTAAAAGGATCAAAGCCAAGCACCATCTCTTAAACGAAATCGCAAGCAAACCGTTAATCATGCTTATCGGTGAAGAGGATGAGTTTAGAAGAGCTGTTGAGAAGTAGAGCCATAAGTAGAATAAAGCCGAATCACAACCTGGCACTCGGCGCAATCAGGCGTGCAAAAAGGGACGTAGATACGGCCAGAACTCTGATTGAAAACAAGAAGTTCGACTGGTCTCTAGCTGTAGCTTACAACGCGATGTTGCAGGCAGGAAGAGCGCTCATGTTTGAAAAAGGCTATAGGCCGTCCAGTAGCGAGGGTCATGCAGCTGTTGTAAAGTTCCTTCATGCGACGTTTGGAACCGAAGTAGGCGACAGAATGGTAATGGTGATGAACGGTATGCGGAAGAAGAGGCACAGGATAGTTTATGAGGAAATGGACGTAGTTTCCAAGGATGAAGCAGAGCGAGCTGTCAAATGGGCTGAAGAATTTGTGAATATGATCGACAAGGCAATTCGTCAAGTAAAAGGAAAAGAGTAGACCAATTCAGTCGAATTTCCTTTGTAACTTCTTGACCGATACAACGTGGCAACTAGTCCTGTCTCCAGTCTACGGAAGGAAGCTCTTGGGAAGACTCTTTCAATCAGAGAGGCCAATGAGGTTGCAACGATAAGCCGCGTCATTCTGCATCCGAAATACAGGAGTATGGGACTTAGCGAAAGGCTTGTAAGGGAGCCCATGCCTCTCGTCGGGAGACCTTACATTGAGGTTATGGCTGTTATGGCTCAATACAACCCCTTCTTCGAGAGAGCAGGGATGCGGAAGGTTGTCGAACGGTCGACTGACCCCTCAATCTTGAGAGCTGTGAAGACGCTTGAAAGTTTAGGCTTCAAACCTTACCTCCTCTCCAGCACACAAGCAAATCTTAGCAACCTAAAGACATTGAGCGACGTTGAACTTGAAAAGGTGCGAGAGGCTCTCCTACAGGTCTCATCAGGCTACTACAAGAGACTAAGGGCCACATCTGAGACCTTTGTCAAGAAGAAAGAATTCCATGAATGGATCACGGGAATACCGGCGGAGACCTTGGCAAAGGTTATCAGTCGTCTGGCGGTTCTAGCCGAGACGAAGATTTACCTTTTCTGGGAAAACCCAAGTCTACGAATGTAGACGGGATTCGAGATAAGTCTAGGATGAGAATTTCAGAATACTTAGCGGATAGCGATGATGGCTTCTGGATTGAAGAAGAATTCATGAAAACTTTCAGCAACCCCTATAATGTTCTAATCGGAGACTTCAAGAAGATAGGATGCTTGGAGAAAGAAATATGGGATGCATGTGAACGGCTTAGGATTTTCGGCTTCATTTACTGGAGTAATGCCCATTGGGCGTTAACGGAGAAGCCAAAGCAGTTATTCAGAGCGAAGTCAACGACGGAAGGTTGAAGCCGCGGCGATGGAAATATTTATATTTTGATTCTTACTTTTTCTGGTATGGGTTCGGAAATGGTCAGGATAAAGGTTAAGCTTGGAAGCAAGGGTCAGCTCGTCATACCGAAGGTTATTAGAGAGAGTCTAGGTCTGGTGGAAAACAAGTTTGTGATCCTTGACGTTAAGGATAAATCGCTTGAGATTAAGGCTTTGGATGAAGGAATTGTGCAGAAGTGGAGAGATATTGCTGAGAGGGAAGGACTCGATGTCTCTAAAGAGTTCATTTACGGGGATAGGCTCTACGAGGAAGTTCTCTAATGCTCTATCTGGACGCTAACTTCTTCATATTCGCTCTTCTAGATAGGACCGATAGAGGCGTTGAAGCTCGGAGATTACAGCAGACAATAGTTAAGGGTCAGGAGAGGGCTATAACGTCCTCCCTAGCTTTGGATGAGGTTATGTGGGTTCTGATCAAAGGTAAGAAACGACATCTGCTGCGCACGGCTATTGAGGGGATTTACTCAACACCAAATCTGGATGTTGTTGGGGTCTCGTCTACTGCACCACTACTTGCGTTAGACTTCATAGAGAAATATGATTTGAAGCCTAGGGATGCCCTTCATACTGCCATAATGAGGGAGAATGAGGTTGAAACAATAATAAGCGATGATGAAGACTTTGATAGAATCCAGTGGATCAAGAGAAGCGGGTTCTAGGTGCAAAAAACTGTAACCAAACATGCTTTGATGGTCACCGGATATAATGCAAAGGTTGATGTCTCTCTTCAACCTGAAAAACAAACAGCCATCGGAAAAAGACGTGAACCGGCTACTTTTGGAAATCTCCTAGATGCAGGGCTAGAACTCCTTTGGGGCCTTCTCGCAAGATCTCGTCGACGGTGAGGAGGATTACTCCAATATTCTCGGATGACTTTACGTATACGCCTTCATAGTAGGTTGGGTCGTGCCTGACACCCTACGCCCCTTGGGACACAGATAGAACTGAATGTTAGGAAAAACAAACGTACGTTTGAAAAACCTTCACGAGGCACGTAGCCTGTCGATCATTTCTCTGATGAATTTTAAGACTTCTCTTTTCTGTTTTTGCGTCAGTCTTGAGCCCGTAGTACCAAACCAGAGCTTTTCGATTCTTCTTTCTCTTATGAATTCAGAGTAGTGTCTCATTTGTGATACCAAGTGATTTTTTATCCCATATTTTCCACATTTCTCCCACATTCTGTCCATGTCAATCTCTTTTCACCTATCGATTAGCAAGGCCATAATATCCATTGCATCTTTCTCTCTTCTGACTGGTACCAACTTGAGAAGCAGGAGCGTTTCAAGACTGACAACAGGGTTCTTAGAAGCGAACTGTTTCGATTCGTCGTAGTAACCCTCTACAAGTATTTCATGAGCCTCGTCAAACAGCTCATCAGTCACAGGAATTGAAAGCCCGGTTGAAATGTCTAATATCTTCCCTACGCTTATGTGGATATCGATGAAGCCCTCGTCAAATTTCTTGCTTCGAGCGATCCCAAACTCAGTCTCTCTGTATCCGTAGCCTAGATACTCCAACAGCCCTTTTAGTCTACTCAGCGCCTATACCTAGACCAAACATTCAGTTATCTAGGACTTACTATGTCAGTGCCTGGGCCAGGAAGCCAGTGCAGGATTAGAGTCCTTTCAGTGTGCCATTGTAAGCGATCAGTCTTGTTTGGACATAGCTTCTCCAAACCATTTCTTCACAAAGTTTCGGGTCATACTGGTTGAACCGCAGATGCCTTGAAGACAAGGAAAACTTTTGAATCTACATTTAGTTGCATCTCGTTGAACGATCGTTTGGTTATCTGCACCCTGAAGTCTCTTCCGGCCTTAATCTTCAACTTGACGATTCTTCCCATATCGGAGACTTCGACTATGCGCCCCTCAAAGGAATTCCTTGCGCTTGAAACAATAGGATTAACTGAAAGGATTACGTCTTCAGGGCGCACAAACACCGTGATGTCCCCGGTTTTCTCAAAGGCGGCTTCAATTTTCAAGCCATTGCCAACATCTATGAGCGAAGTACCCTCACCAGTGATTTTTGAAACACCTGAGAAGACGTTTTCGAGCCTGGCGAAGTCTACTAGGAATTTGGACGGCATCCCAAAGACCTCTTGAAATGTACCGATTCTTTCTATTCTTCCTTCATTAAGCACGGCCACGCGGTGGGCTACGTTCTGTGCCTGAAACATGTTATGGGTTGCCATTATCATTGTTGTTTTCCTTTCTCGATTCACGCGCAGAAGAGCTTCTTCAAAGATGGAAACGTTTCGCGGATCAAGATTCGCCGTTGGTTCATCAAGTAGCAACAGCTCCGGCTCCGTGACTAATGCCTGAGCCAGAGCCACTCTCTGAGCTTCGCCTCCAGACAAAGTCAACGCGTTCTTGCTTTCAAAGTTGCGCAATTGTACCAGTTCGAGCGCTGTTTTGACTTTCTTCTCAACGCTTCTTTTGTCTTCATTCTTAACCGTTAAACCATAGGCCACATTGTCGAAAACATTCATGTTGAAGAGAACTGTCTGCTGAAAAACCATACCTATTCTTCTGCGCATAGCTACCTTATCATCTGCGGAATAGTCAATTTCCTTTCCGTCAAACAATATCCTTCCGGTCGTGGGTTCGTCAAGCAAATCGAGCATTCGAAGAAGAGTAGTTTTTCCAGCACCGTTAGGACCTACGAGAACGCAGATTTCTCCATTCTGGACATCGAAGCTAAGGTCTTTCAGAACCTGTCTTCCAGAGTATTCTCTGCAGAGATTTCGCACTTCGATGAGCGGCATTTATCTTTTTGGTCCTCTCAGTTGAATAATCGTCAGTGCGAGATTTGTTGCGAACGCCATAAGCAGCAAAATCACACCCAAAGTGATGGCCCTATTGAAATCGCCAAGGTTCACTTCTTGAACTATAGCGGTTGTCAGAGTTCGCGTAAACCATCTAATGTTTCCTCCAGTAATCATTATCCCGCCGACCTCAGAGATTGCAGCTCCAAAGGCCACAATTACAGCCGTCAATAATCCCATGCGAGCCTCACTCAAAACAGTCCAAGCCGCTTGTCCCTCTGTTGCACCGAGTGAAAGAGCTTTTTCTCTTATCGTCTTTTCAACACTTCCGACAGCCGACATTGTTACACCTATTATGATAGGAATCACCATTATTAGTTGAGTCATCATCATGGCAGTGGGCGTGTACAATAGTCCAAGTGGACCAAGAGGCCCTGATCCAGCTAACAGAAGATAGACCACCAAGCCCACAACAACAGGTGGCAACCCCATAAACGTGTTTATGATACTTCTTAGAGTAAGGTCTACGAAACGCATCACAATCTGTTTTCCACTAAACTGCTTAAGTCCAAGAACCATTCCAATCGGCACACCTATCAGTGCACCAATCAGCACAGCTGTTCCCGAGACTTTCAAAGAAAGCAACACTACGTTCAGAACTTCTGAGTCAATAGAAAAAACAGATTCAACCAACGCAGTTCCCATTGCTAAACCCTCCCAGCGAAGATTCTAAGGTTCTTGTGAATCGTACCACGCAACTTCTTGTTCTTGGGTCGGAAAGCCTAAACTGTGAGCCTTGTCAAGGTTGCGAGCAATCGGAGTGAACAAGGTTTCTCCTTCTTTCTTGAAGTTCGCTATATCGGTTTGTCCTTCTTCTGAAATCATGAACTTAGCCAACAATAGCGCCCCCCTGTAGTTCCTTTGAGGCCATTTGTCTGGATTCACAAGTACTACTGCATAGGGATTAAGTAAAGTTTTGCTGTTCTGAACCAAAATCGCCAGGTCTGTCAACTGACTTCTTCTCGCTATCCATGTGGCTCTATCTGTTAGCGTATAGGCTCTTTTTTCGTTAGTCATTCTTAGCACCGTTCCCATGGAGTTTACGGCTTCCAGATACCATATTTGAGTTCTGTTCGAAGGCGTCATTTTCAGCTGGCTCCATATGCCTAGTTCGAATGTGTTTGTGCCGGATTTGTCTGCGCGAGAAATGAATGTGGCATTTCCTGCATCACCTGCTTCGGCGATTCTTCTGAAGGCTTCCGTTGCATTTGTCAAGCCGTTTATTCCAGCTGGATCGCTTGTAGGACCAATTATCAGGAAGTCATTGTACATCACGCCGACTCTGTGAATCCCATATGTGCTGTTTACGAAATCCAACTCGTACTTCTTAGAATGCACTAGAACAAGATCAGCACTACCGTTCCCAGCAATCGCTATTGCTTGTCCTGTTCCAACAGAAATGATGTGGACCTCAATGTCATATTTGCTTTGGAATATTGGCATCAAGTATTCCAGTAGTCCTGAATCGTAGGTACTCGTTGTTGTAGCCAACACGACAACTGACTTCTTAGAAGTCAGATACTGGTCATATGCAAACCCACTCAGCGCAACAACCGATAGTAGGACAACTGCTATCAAGATTTTCTGAGGCTTATTCAACTTTTCACTTCCCCTTAATAGTCGTTATGTCTGAGCGTATACATCACCGGTTATAACTTTATAAGCATAACGGTTCTCTTAATAAACTGTGCTCACCCAAGAGAAACCAAAGCCCAAAGCCAAAGTCTGGCTGGAATACAAGGGAGAACCCATACTTGGCAATGGTGGAGCCGCAATTCTAGAGGCTGTCAGAAAAGAGACTTCAATTACCAGAGCAGCCAAAGCAAATGGAATGTCCTATCGATATGTTTGGAACTACTTGAATAGGATGAATAGAGCCATGGGCGAGCCCGTGATTGAAACGTACAAAGGTGGAAAGGTCGGAGGCGGCGGAGCCAGACTGACCATGTTAGGAGAAAGTCTCCTCAAAGAATACACGCGACTCAAAGGCTACGTAGGCGAAACCTTGGGTGATGAAGAATATTGGGAGGCAGTCGGATTGAAGATAAGTGCGAGAAATATGTTGAAGGGCGATGTCAAAAGCGTCGAGAAAGGAGACATAGTATCCAAAGTTAAGATGGAAATCACTTTGCCAGCAACCATCACGGCACTCATTTCCACCGAAGCTGTAGAAGATCTTAACCTTAAGCCGGGCGACAAAGTTGAAGCAGTGATCAAAGCGACTGAGGTCATGGTAGCCAAGGAGAAGTGAATGGAAATTCGCCTCTAGCACTTTCCTCAATTGGAAATAGCCTCACTTCTTCCCAAAATACTCTTCCTTTCCCTTACTCACATGCATGCCCCTACTCTCTATGCAAAAAACACACGAAAAACACACACGCTCATGCAAAGCTGACGGTACGTGGCGCGGGCTAGCCTGAAATTGGGAAGGTGCGAGAAGCACTTCTACATGTCTCATCTGGATGCTATGAAAGGTTGAGATCAACGCATGAACCATCTGTCAGGAAGAGGGAATTCGATGATTCGATACGCAAAATATCGCTAGAGACCTTAGCAAAGGTTATCAGCCGTTCAGTTGTTTTGGCTGAGACGAAGGTTCACCTTTTCTGGGAAAACCCGAGTCTGCGAATGTAGAAAGGAGTGGTGAGCCGTTAGGAAGCATCCACAGCTTTGGCCGCAGGGCGAGAATCTGTCCAGAGGCAGCCGATTTTCGACGGAAAAGCGTGCCGAATTCGGAATCACAATATAATAAGACGCGTTATAGAGGCTTTTTCTTTTGCATTAAGATCAGCCAAGCATCCTAGCCAGGAGCTGTTTCCCCCACTTTCCCCTTTATTTTAGAATCTGCAACATCAACCCTTAGACAAGTAATCAAAGAATTGGTTTCAATGAACTATAGAAGGAATAAGAGCATCCCGCTCTTTCCAAAATAACTCCATAATGGCAACATCTCTCCCAGGATGCTATCATCTTGGATTTTTCCAAATTGGGTGATCCTTTGTTTAGGTTAGGAAGCCAAGAATGCGGAGCTATTCCTTTAAGGCTTCCTCAACATCGTCAATGTAACTCTTGACCTTCAGTATGTCGTCTCTGACCCCTTCGGGCAGGTATTCCCCTTCGTAGAAGCACATCTCGTGAAGGTAATGCTCCCTTGCACCAAACCTGTCACGAAAGCCCCTAGCCCTAATTTGAGGGTCCTTCAATTCGAGTGAGCTTAGAGCCAGCCTCCTATCCCTATGTGACTTAACCTTCTCCTCAGGGAAGCCTGTCCCAATGAGGAGAGCATTCGTAGCTTGAAGAATAGCATTCCAAGCCTTCTCAGCAGCGTCCCTGATAATAACATCGCTTTTCTCCTTCTTCCCCCTCTCAAACTCAATCAAGGCAGCTTGAAGGAACTTCTCGGCCTCAGAAACATAGTGAGCCACTTTCTCTTCAGACACTTCCCTCACATCATACATCAATCAGCCTAGTAGATACATATCAAAGTTTCTGTAGTAATTGCCTCCCGTGACTGGATTTTTTCCAAAACAGGTAAACTCTTGTCTGTGTTAGGAAGCCAAGAATGGAAGCATCCTAGCAAATCTTGGATGCCTAAAGACATGGAGCGACCTTGAACTTGAAAAGGTCCGACAGGCTCTCCTACAGAGTGGAGAGACGATACGGAACATAGCGGATTTGGTAGCCCGGGAGAGATGACATATACGATTAAAATTTGCGATTTTTTTTGCACGGCGGGTTCTAGTAGTGCTGGCTTTTGATAGCTCTGTGTTTCATAGTTCTATCAGAGCATTCCTATACGTGACTGAGCAGTCAACGGATAGTTTATGCCGTGACCCCTCTTTTCTTTGCTCAGAATTTTCCATCCTATTGTCGGAAAGATTTATATGCACTACCTACAGAAAGTACTACTGGGAAAGATGATGGAGAGGGAAGTGGTAGTTACGAGAAAGGGTCAGACAACAATCCCCGTTAGGCTTCGCATGAAATACAAGATTGAAGAGGGAACCAGACTTGAGGTTATTGACACTGAAGAAGGTATTCTTTTTAAGCCCAGAAAGTCGACAATTGATCTAGCAGGTTCAGGAGCAAAACACGCAACACCAGAGGAAATGAAGAAACTTTTAGATGAACTCAGGGAAGAAGATGTCTGAAACGGTTTACGACACCAGATTCTTCATGGAGCACTATTATTCCAGCGATGAAGAAATCCTCCGAAGAACCAAGGAAGAAATAAAAAAAACCAAAGAAAGGTACATCTCAGCCATCGTAATCCACGAAGTTTACCAACTCACCCTTAAACGAGAAGGCCGCGAAACTGCAATTTTAAGAACCACATTACTAGAAAAAGACTTCAGAGTAGTGAACATAGACTCAGAAATTGCGAAGAGTTCAGCCGAGCTAAGGCATAAATACAAAACCTCAATGGCTGACAGCATAATAGTAGCCACAAGTATATCCTTAAATGCAACATGCTTCTCAGATGATCCCCATATTAAAGCAATCAAAGAAATCAAAACGAAATGGATTTAAAAATAACACCGAGACTTGAGTTTTAAGGAAATCCAGAATAGTTTGAAGACCAGCCTCTAGATCCCAGTACAGAAATGGTAGCCCGGGATAGGTTTAAATTCTCGTTTAAATTTCTCATCTAGCGTTAACTAAGATGACGGGTCTGACTAGAAGAGAATATCGTTTCAATTATTGGGTTAGAATAAAAAACAAAGTGAGAGCTTAGTAAGGTTTAGACTAGAAGAGGTATGGACCAGACCTGTAGCCATTGGTTCACCTTTGGGATTTATTGCAGGGCTCGTAGGTTTCTTCTCATTCTTGGTTGGTCTGGCTGTTCTAGCAATAAACCGTGTTAGGATGAAAGATGGGCTTGCAGCGCCTTGCTTGCTAGATGGTTTGATAATTGATGAGTACGCAAGACATTCGAAGAATCAATGAAAACTGATCTCAATCTGTTAGACCCGAGAGCTAGTAAGTAGTTCCGCAAAAGATTTTATTAACTAAGTACCGTAAAATGAGCATATCAAAACTCTTCACATCAGTTTACCAAGGGGAACTGCTGAACATTAATTAAGGATTTAGTGGGACTGTGTACTGGCTCTACAATCGTTTTCATCTCATAAGTTTTTGATGTTTCTTCCAGTATGTGAGGTACATTGGGCACTTCATTTTATCCTTGCATTTTTTGCATTCAGAGCGGAGGCTTGTCCAATATCTTTGGCAAGGCAGATTGGTTTTGGGAGGAGTTTTTGCGATATGAGTCGACATCTTGGGCAACCTCTAGTTTAGAAAGATGCATAAAAAACATTATCGCTCATATAACGCAGATGGCGCTTTTTCTTTGGTCAGGCAATTCTGAGTCTGGTACGTGTAAACCAACTCCAATTCAAGCCCATTTCAGCCCTATTTTCCTCCCTGAGAACTGGACAGCAATCTCTGCAATGGCAAGCGCCAACATCGTAATATGAGCGAACATTATTTATTCCTCTATTTAAGCAGTAGACTTGAATTCCTACCAGGATTAAAGCTGTGGGTCTCCTCTAAGGTATTTTTTATTTCACTATTTCAGCGTTTGCGGCGCTACGGCCTATCCTCGTGATTCTTATTTTCACATGATCTCTAGGCTTTGCGTTGGCAACGAATATTACGAAGCCTTGGATTCGGGCTATGCCTTCTCCTTGGCGGCTCGTTTCCGTTATGTCCACTTCGTATTCTTTTCCCATCTCAACTGGGCAAGGCTTAAAGCCCCTGCCATAACCGCGTCTTGTCGCATAACTCATAGGGCATCTTCCTCCTTTCACGTTTGTAATAATAATGGTCGCTTCAAGACTTTAAGTGTTCCGTATTTTGTATCAATTCTTTCGTTGCTTCAGTTGTATGCGATTGGGTTTCCAGCTTATCTGTCCCTCTTCTTTTTGCTTGGGCTTCCGTAGTTAAGATAATTTCTATTGTTGACACATTCCTTGTTTCGCCGATCATTAAGCTTCATCAAAATAACTCGCATTTCTTAGCAGTGGTTTTTTTGGTCATTCGCTAGCTAGCCTTGAGGAGGAATGAGTTATTATCTCGGTTTGACAATTTACAACAAAGGATTATTTTGAGGGTGGGAAGAATGGAGTTGAAGGTTGGAGACATCTACAAATGTCCTGAGGGCCACAGTGCCAAGATAGTGTGGATCAGCGAAGACAAGAAGGTTGTAGCGGTTAAATGTCCTCAAGAACACTTAAGTAAAGTAGTGAAAGTAGTTAGCCACTCAGAATTTGCCCTAACATACAGAAACCATCCTAGGGAGGAAAGAAAAATCTATGCTAAGAACATGGTTTTTCTCACCGAAATCTGATAGGGCGAGAGCGTGAATCTATTCTGAATTCGGTTTGCCTATCAAGTTTTTTGATGAGGTTTCTTAATCTCACGACATCGTTCTTTTGCAACTTAAATTCGTAACCGTGTGGACAGAGGTGATCTATCACTCCTCTTTTCAGGTTTTCATCGTAAACTAGCGGGTACAGACAGCATCCTTCAGGTCGATGGGAATATATCCCACAACCCTCTTCTGAAAGAAAAACGCATCTTCCAGAGTTATTCTTCAAACGCCATTCCTCCTTTGTTTTCATTGCGAAATATTCAATTCTATAACCTAATTTCAGGATCCTATTTAGATCAAGATTGGAAAGAGGCATCCTCGTTTCTAAGCAGCACTTTGAACATTTATGTTTCACACAGGGAATACCGCTTGCCAGCGAGTGTGTCGCCTCAAACTTCTTTTTCACCATGTTCCCTACTCTTTCTTTCATTGAGACGCATCTTGCATGTTTTAAGATGTATTTGAACTCCTTTAAGCGGTTCCTTCTTTAATTTATCCTGCAATGTATCGACTATGGCAAAATATTTTGTCTTATCCATATCGTGCTCACTTATCTAAGCTTCAGATTCAATGCAGCGTGCGTACAGAAACTTATCTAGTCTTTGAATATATGTCTTCAGAGAGCCCTAGGCTGCTGCTTGGTATAGAATCGTCTTCCTCTTCTCTGGAAGACCTAAAAATCCCTATTCTCTATCTAAAGATATGGGGAAAAATGCGGAAAATATAGGGAATTACCTCTTTCCTCTTAGTCTCCAAACATTTTACACCTTTCAATAACCATAAACCTATGTTCTTTTAATGAAATAAAGGCAAATTTAGGCTTAAAAGTATTTTTTCTAAATTCCAAAAAGTATGGGACAAACATGGGTTTTCACGTATGCGCTCAGCTCCTCCGCGTTCATCTCTCTGGCCAAAGTTCCGATCATCTGACGGAGGCTGTGGATACGTGGAATATATCCTAGCTTCTTGAGTGTGAAGGCTTTGAGAAACAGTTGGGTCGTTTGCTGTGCGTTAAAGCATGCTAAATCATGCAATCTCTGTTCGACGCAGATAGCTGCCATGCTCATGAACCTTTTGGACTTCACCAGCAATGTTTCAACTTCATCAATGCTGGCAGTCACGACCGGAACGTCCTCTTGTTAAGTCTATGACCAAACTTTGATGCTCTTGTATTAAGTCTATTGCCCAAACTTAACCTCACTCATTCTCGTTCTCCTTCTTACATAAGCTCTCTTTCTTACTCATATCACCGTATCATGTATATCGCACAAAAAACAAGAATCAATGTAGTGTACCCCGGGGTGGATCGGCGACTTGAAAGATGGAATGTTGAAAGCTGCCGAAGAGATCCTCGTAAAGATAAACCAGTGCTCATTTCTGCACAGACGTATCGTGCTTGCCGGTTAGCTTTCTCAATCTTCTCCTACATTTCTCGCATAGTTCATCGCTTTTTCTCATGACCTCGGGGAGACTGTTACTGTAAGCCATGACACATGGCTCCTTGCAATGTGTTAACCCGAGGATGTGACCTATCTCGTGAATAGCCTCCTTGCGAATCAAGCCAACTGTGTTCAGGCGGGCTGTGCTCAGAACTGCGCAGGAGTATGGTTTTGCAATGCCGAAGACGAAGTTGAAACCTTGACAGTAGATGTCGCATGGGAGGATCCAGATCGCTATGCCCTTATTTTTAAAGGTGTCGAGAAAGCTTATCAGGGCATTGGCGTCGTACTGTCCTCGTTGATTGTTTAAGGCCTCCTCACAAGGCTTTAACTCTCCGACTTCTGAGACTTTCAGATTGAGTTCCGATTTGATTCTTTTAGCTATCTCATCGACTACTTGACGGTTGATTCTGAAGGTGAAAATGGAGATCTCCATTCAATCGCCGTTTCTTCTTGAAGTTGTTCAGATCTTTTCTGTAACGAACCTATGGACTCCTTGTAGCCTGTTATCACACCTCTGTTCTTGCATTGTTCTAGAACTTAAGATTGACGTTTTCATAAGGACTCTGGCTAAGAGATGAGCCACCCTTGACGGCTCCAGTATGGCTTCATTACCAACATTTCCTGACATCTGAATCGAAGTCTTTCGTCCCCCAAATCATCCTTTTTGAGTAGGTTTGATATTACAGAATTTTGAGAGTGATGTGAATGGCGCAGGATGAATTGCATTCCATAGCCCGGGAGATCATGGCTATTTTTGCTCACGAAACCGGACTTTCATCGAATGAGAAGCCGAAACGCTACCTATGGACGGATGCTTTTGCCGTATGCAACTTCCTAGGACTTCATCGACGAACAGGGGATAAGAGATATAAGGAACTCGCGCTCCGCCTTGTGGATCAAGTCCATCATATATTGGGCAAACACCGAGAAGATGATCGAAGGACGGGCTGGATAAGCGGCCTTAGCGACGAAGAGGGCGAGAAACATCCTACTAACGGAGGTCTGCGAATAGGCAAAGAGCTATGGGAGCGAGAGCCGGGAGAACCCTTAGATATGAATTTAGAGTGGGAACGGGACGGGCAATACTATCATTACCTGACCAAATGGATGCATGCCCTGAACAAGGTAAGCGAAGCAACGGGAGAGCCAACCTATAATCGGTGGGCCATAGAATTAGCGCGGACAGCCCATTCCGCCTTCACTTATGCATTACCAAGCGGGCGGAAAAGCATGTACTGGAAGATGAGCATAGACCTAACTCGGCCTCTCGTCCCCTCTATGGGCCAACATGATCCTTTGGATGGATTCATCACCTACAATCAGTTGCAGGCCTTTGCGCCCAAAGATTCCGAGTGGCCAGGTCTTAAAGAAGAGATCAACGATATTGCCGGCATCTGCGAGGGAAGGGATTGGACCACCGATGATCCCCTAGGCATAGGGGACATTCTCTGCAACGCCTTTAAAGTCGCTGAACTAATCCTTGCAGGATACTGGAGGCGAGCAGACCTACTACGCATTTTATTAAGATCTTCTCAGCTAAGCCTAAGAGCCTACCTGGAAAGGGAGCCCATGAAGCTTCCAGCCGATCAAAGGCTTGCCTTTAGGGAACTTGGGTTATCGCTCGGATTAAAGGCTGTGGAAAAACTACGTGGCTTAATTGCTGAAAACCTGAATCTCTTCGCGGGAGAGAACGTCCAAAATCTAACCAAGAGCCTGCTTCAGCATTCATTGCTTATACAGGAAATTGAAGGATTTTGGCTTAGACCCACAGATAGGGAGACCTATAGTTGGAAAGAGCATCGCGATATCAATATGGTAATGCTGGCGACAAACCTAGTCCCTGACGGGTACCTGGGGCTCTCATAGCTTATTATTTATTGGTTTCCATCTCTCTGCAAACCATCCCAGGATCGACTTGGTAGCGCAATATACAGCTAGGAGGTGGCTGAGTAAATATCTTTCCTGACGATGGTAAATTCAAGATAGGAGTTCATATTAAACGGTGATTTCCTGACTTTAACCGTTTTCTTCCCTCGCTCATGGCGATTACCGAGCAGCATACCTCGAGGCCAAATCCAACCGGTGTTCAACAAGAATAATCGTGATCCCCAGCTTGTTCAGATCGTTTATGACTTCGAAGATCTTCTGTGCGCCCAGCGAATGTGCTACGTTAACGGCTCCGGTATGGCTCTCTCTGAGGTGAATTCCTCGAGCATTACTCTCGCTTCGTCAGTGGCCATTTTTAAGAAACGGATGTAGACATCATATCCTGTATGGAGCCTCAGAAGGGTTCCCGCCATTACTATGGTGATGCGTTCACAAGAGAGGGGATACCCTTTCAATTTCTGTTTTGATTCTTTGATGGTGGACATGCAAAATGAAGGATTACCAACGTTTCCTGAGGCCTGAATCAGAACCTTTCGACCCCTTAGAGCTTGCAAGGGAAACAGAGAGGATAGTAACCAGGCAAAGACCGGAAGGGCTTGAGAGAAAATACATAGATTTCTATTCGGTCCCTGTCTACGGAGGAATAGCTACAGGTTATGCTGTGGGTTGCTGCCTGCGCTGCATTTACTGCTGGAGCAACTGGTCAAGAGACTTCCCTGAGAATTATGGAGAGTTCTATTCACCAAAAGAAGCAGCTCAAAGACTTCTCGAAGCTGCAGAAAGAGGCGTGGTCTACTCTGAATATTGGAGAAAGCGCATTCCCAAAGTTAACAAACTGCGGGTCTCCGGCTCTGAACCAACGATCGGAAAGGAGCATCTGCTGAAACTGCTTGAATGTATTGAGCACCTGGGCTATCCTTTCTATCTGGAGACCAACGGCATACTCTTCGGGGCGGATAGAGACTACGTGTGGAACATATCAAAGTTCGCAAGTTTTATCTACGTCCGAGTTTCCTTTAAGGCAGCAACCCCGGAAGGCTTTACCGAAAGGACAGGCGCCATCGGGCGATTCTATGAACTTCCCTTCAAAGCGCTCAAGCATCTTCTGGATATGGGCATCCATGCTCGTGCTGCAGCCATGACGGACCCAAAAGTCATGCCCAAGGAGGAAAGGGCGATCTTGATAAAAAGGCTAGAGGAGATTGATCCAGATGCCGGATACTCTAAGACATTGGAGGAAGAAAGTATCGACGCATATGATACTACCGTCAAACGTCTAAGAGCCTCAACTGATCTAAGATATGCAAAGCAACTTGAAAAAGAATTGAGAGCCAAGAGATGGTGATCTCTTCACCAGCCTCCAATAAAGTTGTGGCGGCGTATTCCTGCCAGTCCGGAGTCATCATCTTTCAAAATCAATGTTGGCCTGCGTTGGCATAGACAAAGCAAGGAACGCGGCCCTCCTACGCACTTTTTCCTCTTGCTAAGGCTTTGGAAGTAGGGATTGTGGCAATGAAGCCTTTGCATGGCCTTACTATGGCATACCGTTCATGCGCTTTGGTCCAGTGGAGGGGGAAGAGGAAGTCTGCACTCCCGCACAGACCCGTATCCGCTGGATTCTCGGATCACCCCAAGTCGCGACGATTGTGCCTGGCATGAACACTTTGGCTGAATTGGAGGAGAACTTAGACGCAATCACAAGAAAAGGAGAGGCAGATGAAAGAGTTCTGGAACGCTACCTTGAGGCAGCTAGAGGATGCCAAGCGAGAGAGAAACTGAAGAAAATGCTCCATGATCCTGCAGCTGACATTCGCTACTACGCTAAAATAGTTTTAGCTGATCAAACTTGAGGTTCTTAGAGTATCAGAGTTTCTAACAACTGTGCTTGTCGGAGGCATCCATGAATAGCAACTTCTTACAAGGAAGCTGGGATCTGGATATTTCATTCCATTGATTGTTGACTTGCTACGTCATCTTATCCTCAAAGCACAGAGTCGCCAGACCATCCAAACAAAGAGGAGATAGTTTACCAACAGATTTTTCCTTAATGCAAAGTGTCTTCAAGTCACATCTTGGGCAAATCTTCCCTCTTATGTCGCTCATGGAAAGGTTCAGTATCCTTTTTTTCCTTCATTATCTCAAAGATAAGCTTCAAATATTTCCCTTCGGCGATTCTCGGCACTTCATATTTTGCACCTTCTAAACCCTTTCTACTTGTCCACAGTTCATAGACTCTCTTCGAACCCTTTGAAGAGTTACATTCCTTGCATACCCAGATAATGTTCTTTTCATCATCCGGCCCATTTAGCGAACGAGGAAAGAGATGATCCATTGTGAGAGTAGTCTTCCTTCCGCAGAAAATGCATTCATCTCCCTTTTCCCGTTCTTTGACGTACTCCCTGATCTCGTTCCACAATATCTCTCCCTCCTGGAGCTGTTTAAACTTATTCATGATAAAACCCCAGTTTCTCTTTCCCAACCCAGCAGAATCAGATATTATCTTGGCGTATTGCCAGAAAATCAGATCCCCAACCGTCTTAATAGCTGGTGGCGGCATCTAACCCACATCCCCAAAGATACAAGTCCAAATATCTATTCGTCATGTTCTGTATTATCCTGTTCTACTATTGTCTTTGCTATTAACTATTCATCGCCCCGTCGCACTATTGAATAGTTGTAGAAACCCTGAAAGCTTGAATGTGGGACCCATCTACCCTCAAGAGATACTCCGATGAGCTGACAAATGTAGTCACCAGTCTTTATGCCTTTCTTTATCCGATAATGCCAATTATCGGCATTCCGAGTTTCCATAACGTCATTACGCTGATATGGAAACCTTTTTTGTTCTTATGGAATATCTTGAGTATTACTCGTCGCTCAAAGATTCCCTCAAATCTCTACGTCGAGGTTCCACTGTCCTGTTTCTGCTGTCTAAGTTCTGGTAGTTATGAGTAACTTCCATCAGCAGTAAGCAGCCAGTCTACCAAAGGTTTCCCATCAATCACGTGAGAGGTGGCGTATTTGCACCGTGATATCTTCAGCTGTTGGATCGGACTTCCCAGGCCAAACAGTCAAAGTCAGGAAATCCTCGTTGAGACCGAACAGACACAGAGCTCACACTCGCCTTCTCTTTCTTTTTTTGCTGGGTTTGGTTGTGTCTTCCATTATGCTTTCACTCGCTGCCATAGCGAATATGTCGGTTATACATGGAGCTATGAGAGAAAAGATTCGATGCCGCTCTTCTTTGGATAAATCGGAGAATTGGTGTTCCACTTCATCCCACACGGTCTTAACCAGGATGACCATCTCTCTAATCCCCTCTTTCAACTCTTCGAATTCTTCATTATCCGTCATCCTTCACACGCCTCAACTAAAACACATCGTTTAGGTTTTTATTCTTTTACCTGAACGAAAACGAATAACCACCGTAAACTTGTCCGGACATGAACGAGAAAAGATTGGCATATTCCAGCCTCAACATGTTTGCATACTTGTTGAGGTGCACTTTTTCTCCAATCCAAGATCCAATATCCTCAAGTAGCGGAACATTTTTCGTTTATCGGCGATGCTTCCACATTAGCCTTTTCATCTATCCGTAGATGTTGAATACTATCGGACAGATAGGACAGTTATTTATCATGTCTATCAGCTTGAAGACAAAACCAATCAAGGAGTTGAAAAGAGGTTAGAGGGCTCACGGGTCGACATCACGAGAGGTTCGTGCGCTCCCATGTAAGCCCACGACTTGGAATTTAAGCCTGTACTCGAAGAATGGAAGAAGGTGAGGGGGGAACGGGGCTACAGTGGACTTGATGAGTTAGAAGAAGATAGAGTATAAGACTTCCATAGGATCTTCGAGGAGAGCTTGTGCGAGAACTCATAAAGGCTGGTGAAGCCAAGGGCAGATGGACCATCGTGGACTCTTCAGCGGTTAATGCCTACTTCCACTGTGACCCAGATGCTAGACGGACGAGGATTCAAGTAATTCTTTTAACTTTGAATTTACTTTAATTCTCAAGGGTTTCTAATTGAGTAGAAGGCGTAAGCCTAGAATTTTTGACAGACTTGAATGTAAAAATTGTGACTTTAAGGGCAGTGCGTACTGTTGGAGACAATGCCCATACAACATTTGGAAGAGAGAAAGAGAATAGAATTGCGGTCTTACTCAATCTGTCCTTCAAAAATCTTGTCAAGCAACCTTTCACAAATTTGGTTAAGTCTAAAAAGTTAAAAGAACCTAGAAAGCAGTTATTACCAGAAGGGTTGATTAATGAGCATTTACACGAAGATTGGAGTGAAACGTGTTATAAATGCGTTGGGAACAGCCACTATCCTCGGAGGATCTGCCTTTCCGACAGACGCTTCTGATGCGATGATCGAAGCTAATACATGCTACGTTGAAATGTGGCAACTGCATGAGCAGTCTGGAAAGATACTTGCAGAGGCCACTGGCGCAGAAGCCGGATGGATTACGTCTGGATGTTACGCTGCTCTCGTCCTATCCGCAGCGGCATGTATAGCGGGAAAGGATGCTGACAAGATAAGAAAGCTACCTGACACAAGGGGAATGAAGAATCAGGTGATTATTCAGCGTCGTCATAGGTACTTTTTCGATGATGCTGTGAAGGTTGCAGGCGGAAGGCTCGTCGTCGTGGGAAACGAATCGGGTTGTAGCCAGGAACGAATGGAAGCAGCCATAAACAGAAAAACTGCAGCCATACTCTACTTTGCAGATGAAACTAGGCCTGCCAGCTTCCCTGAGATTCCATTAAATGAAGTCATAAAGATCGGAAAGATGCAAAATGTTCCTGTCATAGTTGATGCTGCAGCACAAATTCCACCTTGGGTTCCGTTCACAAAGTATACAGCGATGGGCGCTGACCTAGTGTGCTATGGCGGTAAATATTTCGGCGGGCCTCATTCGACAGGGTTTGTTGTAGGCAGGAAAGAGCTGATAGACTCTGTGGCGCTTCAAAGTTTCATTGGCCACCACTCGAAGAATACAGGCAGCCTAGGGAGGGGATATAAAATCGATAGGCAAGAAATTACTGCTATGATAGTCGCTCTGCAAAAATGGATCAAAAAGGATCACAAGAAGCATTCCGAAGACTTGGACATGAAAGCTAATTATCTGAAAAGTGCGCTAAGCGGTATTCCCGGGGTTAAGATTGAAGATATGCCTGACAGAATACTCTTTGTTGGTTTTCGCATAATCCTTGAGAATAAAACAATTGAAGAGACCGAGGAACTGAATGAGAAAGTGTTGAAGGGAGGAGATCCAAGCATTTGGTTGAATCGGAACCGAAACAGCCTGATCGTTAATGTGTGGTGCTTATATGACAACGAGGAGAAACTGCTTTGCGATAGATTAAAACAGGTGCTCACCAGCCAAAGTTAATCGAGGTCTCTCCTAGCTTTCTTGCCAAGGCAGACCCTAGACACATGAGAAGACATTCCGCCAACTCCGATTAGCAGAATGATCCCTTTATGCCTCAAGAGCTTGATTCTTTTAAGGCGTAATTATGTAAGAAGCAGAGGTCCCATCGAGTGAAGGAGGAGACAAGATAACCTTGGCAGAGAACAAAATTGGAAAAGACGCAGCGGTGGAACGTTCAATTAATTTGAGCATTGAACTTGGTGAAATAATTGATTGCACTAACGAAGTTCGAAGAGAGTATGGAGGACGAGGATTATCGCGGAACCGTTTTCGTGGCGATGCCATTTCAAGAATTGTGCAACACTACCTACAGAAACATCTTCCAGAAGATGTTAAGATAGGAAGGTCTGCTTGGGTAGAGGAATGCGGGAACGAGTTCGACCTCTTAATCGTCATTAAAGATGCGAAACCTAAAGGTTCTACAGGCGCCTACCGAAAAGAAGATGCGCATCTCATAATAGAAGTCAAGGGTTCAGGCGTATTTTACAGAAGAGAAGATGATAAGGGACGCCTCTCAGAAATGTTTCTCATTCATGCCCTTAAAAGTTGCTAACAGCAGATTCTCTTCATTTATCAGGGTCTCAAGGGTCTGCTTCTGACCGACTATATGATGCTTTCGAGTTGATGACGAGTGTTCTGCCATCCCCTAATATCGGTATTACCCTTCTATGAGTTTGTGTAATGTCTGCTTTAGAAGATCGTAATGTTCGATGGGTAATATCTCGTCATACACGTCGTTGGGAATACTGGGGATGTCATCGTTTCGTACCACCAATATTACCTTCTTGTCTGGATAAGCCTGATGGAAGCCGCGCATTTTTCGAATAAAGGCGTCATCTCTACTTCTATGTGGTTCAATGATTATACCGTGGACCACAATATCAGGCTTGTAAGTCAGGATTTTTCCACTATCTAACGAGAAAGACGCTACATAGGGGTGATGCTCATGAGTAATATGCTGCTTGCAGAGATAGTCACAGAGGAGTTTTTCCCAACCACTTTCCTTTCGTTCACCATACTTGCAGTACCTTCCCAACTGCAACCCTCCGTCTATCTGAAGCGACTGGACGATAAAGCAACTTGTTTCATTCACATATTAGTTTTTCCGATATCCTCAAATATCAGCATGCATGTCGCTCAGGGGCACCAGAACCCAAAATTTGTGAGAAACATAGTAGATTTTCCCATTCCAGACGCTTTTCACTAGTTGACGGTTTGAGAACGGTGTGACAAGCTGTGGGTAGCTTATCCAGACTGAGTTTGGCAGAGAATGATTGCCTTTTTCATTGGATGCTTTGCAGCTTCAAGTACACCTTCCAATTCTCGATGGGTTAGTCCATCTTTTTCTTGGAAACCCATGATGTAGGCGGCTCCTCCATCTCCAGTTCTGCGCACTTGCTCTTGTAGAAACTTCTAACAGCATCGAAGGCTAGAACACATTGAACTCTCTAAGCAATTCATCTACAATCTTTTTACCAGCCTTCTTACCGCCTAATAACGCTGCAGGAACTTCATCAGGCCGCCCATAGAGCAGGAAAATCCTGCCAACGCAGGCCTTAACGTTGTCCGGCCGTTCTCCAGAGACCTGAATGTCGACTCTACGGTATCTTGGGAGCCCATAACCAATTCTTCCAGGAGCGGAATATGTGGCTGTAACCTTCTTGGCCTCAACCTTGACGTTGAACTCTCGAGATATCTTCTCCAATTCTTCTGTCTTGATTTCTGGTCGGGGCTTCATCGCCGTTCTTGAGTATTCACCATAATCCCAGTAGTGAAATTCAGCTATTATCACCTTAGCTTGGCCTGCTTGAGGAACTGAAAGTGCACCGCAACTGGGGCAAAATCTAACATCTTCGCCTTCCGGTAACTGCATTCCACATTTAGGGCAGAATGACGTATGACTCATCACAGATAAATAATGTACTTATACAGAAAAACCTTCCTGAAAATGTAATGTCAGGTAACGTGTAGAGGCTGCAACCTTCTCATGAGACTGTTATAGGGACCCTTGAACTATGTCGAAGAAACCTAAGGATGCGCTTAATTGTGGAGGATGTGGTCACGAAAATATTGCAGCTTCTCTTTAGATAGGCCCTTCTTCTCCGGTCTGGGTCCGTACAGTCTTACCGAGTATTGCCCCTCTTGTTTCGGAGTCTCCATACAGTCTTATCTCTTGAGGTCTGAACTGCACGTTAGCGCCTATGCTTGCTTTGAGAGATGTCGCAACGGTGTAGGTTATGCTTCCATCTTCTGCCAACTTCAGATCTTTCAGTTCATGACTCAATTCGAGATGTGGATCTTCACCGTTTGAACCTAGAGAAGAGGGTTCGCCACCAATGAGTACACATTCAAGTTCGCCTCTCATTGGATATTCTCTCAGAATGGCGCCATGTGTCATGGTTTCCCATTGTTGAAATCCAGATATGTAGGAAATAGCTCTATTAACGATGCTTAACGAAACCTTAAATCTCGAGTCTGATGTGTACGCGAAAGAATTGTAGACGAAATATCATTTAAGCAAAAACCCTATTTTTTTGTAATTAGTTTCGTTGCTTTCTTGATAAGTTCTAGGGCCCTTTCTCTTGTTACACCTATTGCTTCAGCTATCTTCTCAGGAGAGGTCTCAATCAGGTCTATGATGTTCTTAATCCCCTTTTCTTCGAGTCTTTGAGCGGTTTTTGGTCCTATATTTCTGATTCTTTTGATGGTTGGCACCGCCATAGCAAGAAATTCAGCTCTCTTTTCCAACCTATTCTTATCCTCCTCTAACGCCCTTATCTTATCCTCTAGCTCAGCGACTGTTCTCTTTAGATCGTCCCTCTCCCTTACTACTCTCTCGTATCTGCCCTTCCTCACATACCCAAACTTCTCCAAAAACTCACTCTCCACCTCAGCAAAAGAACTATGAGTAGCAAGATACTAGGTGAGCCTAGGTTTATGTAAGCATTTCGGGCATTGTAGCCCTGTCATCAATACCAAATTTCTGATGATCTCTCCTTGTCTATCTGTACTTTGTGTACGAAGAGAAAGTTCTCTCATCGGCTTTAGACTATCTTCGAGCGGTCGCATGTGCTAGTTGCGAAGAGCCCGAAACGGAAGCGGTCGGTTTATTTCGGTTCTGAAAATCCCCATTAACGCAAGTATCCTAGAACTTGCATTTGGACAGATTTTTTTGGAATGATTGGTATGCTGATAGAGAGGAGTGTGAAGCAAACCACGTTCTTCTTCATCCTGGATGTCGTCGTCGGCATTCTTGAATGAAAATGTAAAGGAGAACTTGATGAGATATGTTTATATTTTCAGTCTTAATCAAGAAGGAGACGAGGAATGATCATGGCGTATCTGACACAGACTCAAACCGGACAGCCGGTACTTATTTTGAAGGAAGGTTCTTCGCGAAGCAGAGGAAAAGAAGCACAAAAGAGCAACATTATGGCTGCAAAAATAGTCGCTGAGGCAGTCAGAAGTTCTATGGGACCTAAAGGCATGGACAAAATGTTAGTGGATAGTATGGGGGATGTCACAATTACCAGCGATGGTCATGCAATCCTTAAGGAGATGGAAGTTGATCATCCAGCAGCCAAGATGATGGTTGAGGTCGCTAAGACACAGGACGAAGAAGTCGGTGACGGAACCACATCAGCTGTCGTTGTGGCTGGAGAACTGCTTTCGAAAGCAGAAGAACTCTTGGAAAAGAATCTTCACCCCACAATAATCGTTGAGGGTTACAGGGAAGCTGCAAATAAAGCTCTTGAAACCCTGGAAGAGATAGCGATACCTGTTAAGCCTAAGGACGAAGAATCCTTGAAAAAGGTTGCCATGACTTCTATGGCGAGTAAACTTGTCTCTGAAAGTCGTGAACAACTCGCTAAGATCGCTGTTGACGCTATTTTGCACGTAGCTGAAGAAGTTGAAGGAGAATACCGAGCAGACTTAGATCATATATTAGTGGAGAAGAAGCCGGGAGAATCTGTCACATCTACCAAACTCATTAAAGGCGTAATTCTCAGCAAAGAAGTTGTTCATCCAGGCATGCCCAAACGAGTGGAAAACGCCAAGATAGCCCTACTGAATTCTCCGCTAGAGGTTAAGAAGACCCAGTTCGACGCGAAGATCAACATCGAGAACCCCCAGCAGATGGAGGCATTTCTCCACGAAGAAGAGAACATGCTTCGAATGATGGTCGAAAAGATATCTTCGGCGGGGGCAAATGTTGTTGTCTGCCAGAAAGGCATAGACGACATGGCCCAGCACTTCTTGGCTAAGAAAGGAATGTTAACCGTGAAACAAGCTAAGGAGTCGGACATGGGAAAACTCGCTAAAGCCACTGGCGGCAAACTGGTCACAAACTTAGACGACCTATCAAAAAGCGACTTAGGCTACGCAGAGCTAGTGGAGGAACGGAAGATCGGAAACGACAAAATGACCTTCATAGAAGGATGTAAAAACCCGCGTTCAGTAGCCATATTGATCCGAGGCGGAACCGAAAGAATCGTTGACGAAGCAGAAAGATCCATTCACGATGCGTTATGCGTCATCCGAGACGTGGTTCAAGAGCCGAAGATTGTGGCTGGAGGAGGAGCTCCAGAAGAAGAAATAGCTAGAACCCTAAGAGGATATGCTGAAACGTTGCCGGGAAGAGAACAGCTTGCTGTTCAAAGTTTTGCTGAAGCAATAGAGGTCGTGCCCATAACCCTCGGCGAAAACGCAGGGCTCGACCCCATAGACATACTCTCAGAAATTAAAGCTCAACACGAAAAAGGGGCAGAATGGGCTGGCGTAAACGTCTTCAGCGGCAAAGTTGAAGACATGGAGAAAAACGCAGTCTACGAACCATTAGCCGTCAAGAAGCAAATAATCAAATCAGCCACTGAAGCTGCCACAATGATACTTAGGATCGATGACGTAATAGCTGGGGGAAAGACAAAAGCCCCACCCATGCCTCCTGGCGGTCCAGGTGGAATGCCTGGAGGCGGCTACGGAGGTATGCCACCAGAATATTAGATTTGAATTCTGTCCAGAAGCCTACACGAACCATAATTTCAAGCCTTTTTCACTCTGGTAACTATGCATATTGGAACATTCTAGCCATACATACTTCTTTTTCTTCAATTTGAAGTCATTGAAATCATAGTAGTTGAACAACGAGTAAAGTCTGCCGCTGCTTCTTTTGATAGAGATGGCTCCCAATGTGTGTCAGACACCGAAATGGCTGAGACGAGAGAACCTTCTGTACCTTTAGGCGTTACCAAACGGCGGGCAAGATCATTGATCTCTCGTTCGCCCGATAGCGACATGAAGTAATATGTCCACGGTCTTGTCGTGGGTGGTGCGGAACAGTAAACCGTTACAACCGTTCTAGTAGCCGAACCATCTAGACCAGACTTACCGAAGGCGATAAGGTTCTGGGTCTCTGCTCATTTCCTGATGGCTCTCCACTTTCTGGTTATCCATGCCTCTGCGGGCGACCCATAGGCTACGATCCTTTGAGCCCTGTGAGCTCCCGTCTTGTGTATCATGACTGGTCCTCTGACTCTCCTACATTCGACTATGATCTGCTCGGCGATAAGTTTGTCTCCTTCGTCCTTTCGTATCATTCTATTCTGCCCTCTTCCCAGAGTTCCTTTAGCGATTCGGTGGTTAGGTTGAGGTCGAGCCTAAGGTCGTTGGCGATGTCGAACGTCTCAGCCTCATCCATCTTCAGGATATATTCTAGTATCTCCTTCTTAGCCTGATCCTTGCTTACGTCCCTAAGCTCGATGACCTTCATCTCTGCTACGTTGTTCAGGTAGTGTTGAACCGCTTCGCGCACGAACTCGCTTCTAGACCTGGCGCCCGTCTTGCCTAGAAGCCGATCGATCTTCCCCAACTCTTCCTCGCTGAACCTTATGGGGATAACCTTCTCTCTCATCGTCTTCTCCATGAATATACCCCCGTATACAATGTATATAAAGTTTCTCCATAATCCGGCTCTGTTTATCTTCCGAAGATCCTAGATGCCCGAGCGACCAAGTTGCGTATCGGTAGTTGCTGTGGGCACTTCTCTTCACATTCCCCACATTTGATGCATTGCTTAGCCCCTTCTTCAGGAGATATCTCCTCGGCATACCTCTCCTTAATCGCCTCTTGTGCACTGGCATCCTCCTGTTTCGTATAGTACCTGTTGTAAAGAGCCAAGATCTCCGGGATCGACACACCTTGAGCACATGGTACACAGTATCTGCAACCGGTGCATCCGATGAAGCCGTACTCCAAGTATTTCTCGCGGACGGCCTCTATGAGCTCAAGATCCTTCTCTGTAAGCGTATGTGGTCCTGACCTGTTTGCGCTCTCCACGTTCCCGATCACCTGTTGCATAGTGCTCATACCGCTTAAGACAACGGAAACCTCAGGCTGGTTCCAGACCCATTGTAAAGCCCACTCCGCCGGAGTCCTCTTAATCTCCGCTTGATCCCAGATGGCCTGAATCTCCTCTGGCGGATTAACGGCTAGATTCCCACCTTGGATGGGCTCCATCACAACAACGCCCAACCCTTTTGACGCAGCGTACTTCAGTCCTCGAATTCCAGGTGTACGCTCGCTACTCTCAGAGTCGAGGTAATTGTATTGGATTTGACAGAAATCCCATTTCTCGTAGCCGTCGATTGCGCTTTTGAAGACCTCAAACTCATCGTGGAAGCTGAAGCCGAGATGCAGTATCTTTCCGTCCTCTCTTAGACCTTCTGCCCAATCCAACGCGTTCAAGCTTCGTGCCCTAATCCACCGCTCTTCGTCTAATCCGTGAAAAAGGTAGCAGTCTACATGGTCTGTCTCCAGCTTCCTGAGTTGTTCGCTGAAGATTCGATCCAGATCCGACTCGGATTCTACGCGTCCGATGGGCATTTTCGTAGCTAGATGCACTTTCTCTCGGTATCCATCACGTAGAGCTTTTCCAACAAGAATCTCTCCATTTCCCCCGTGATAAGGATATGCCGTGTCAACATAGTTGACACCATGGTCAAACGCGTACCTTATCATCTTGGTCGCCTCAGGCTCATCTATGTTAGCGCGGTCACCACCCATCGTCGGTAACCGCATGGCACCGAACCCCAGCGCCGACACCTTCCAGTCAAGTTTTCCAAACCTGCGATACTTCACAGCAAACCCTCTTTTGACAGCATTAGGAGAATTCGTGATATATAGAAGCTTATTTGTCACCTGACATGAAGACTGCACTAATGTTATTGGCAGACTTGAGGAGAGTTGATTTCACCTCATCTTGTCGCATACAAGGATTCCTCTCTGCATATTTGCTTCTCCTGTATCTTTCTACGAATATTATGACATTCAGGTCGTACTCTAGAAGTCTGCCAATATCCATTCCAATCCAGAAAGGAGAAGGAGAAAACATTAATAATTCGTTAAGGTTAATAAGTAGCTGGATTGCGTATGTGGGTTCCAAAGTGGCTTGGTGAATGCTACTCTAAACTATTCGCCCATTTCGGGCAGGAACTGTTCACCTTTCAACAGGCAAAGGAACTGCTATCTGTAAGCGAAACAAATCTGGCGGTTGCGTTCAGCAAACTCCATTCTAAGAGA
>Ga0315314_1000792_pt1 | contig 31158 bp, 39 predicted proteins | sample TDP9_MG_FD_203631 | JGI IMG/M metagenome (GOLD analysis project Ga0315314, IMG submission 203631) | Freshwater sediment microbial communities from Lake Towuti, South Sulawesi, Indonesia - TDP9 | ecosystem: Environmental > Aquatic > Freshwater > Lake > Sediment | place: Indonesia: South Sulawesi... | reverse complement strand
AGGCTCTTTTGGATGAGGCGAAGGTACGCCTAGAGGCAGCCAAGATCTTCCTTGAGAGAGGAAGTTACTCGTATGTGGTTAGGCAGAGCCAAGAGTGTGTTGAGCTTTCTTTGAAATCCGTTCTGAGGGTTGCTGGGATAGAGTATCCGAAGCAGCATGAGGTCAGCGACCTGCTTCTTGAGAAGAAGGAACTGTATCCGGGCTGGTTCGCTGAGGAGTTGGAGAAGGTTTCGAGGATCTCGAAGGAGCTGATGAGGAAGAGGATGCCTAGCATGTATGGTGAGGAGACTTTGGGGAGGCCTCCTAGGAGCCTATTCGGCCGTGAGGACGCTGAATCGTCGGTTGGAAGCGCGGAGTATGTCTTCAACCTGGCTGAGAGGTTGCTGAGTGAATGGAAGGGATAGAGCTTTGAACATTAGCGAGCTAGGGAGAGATGAGCACTTCAGAGGGCTCGACGGTGTTGTCTACATAGGTGAGTGAGCATCTCGTCATCAACGGTGTAGTGTCTAGTAGTCCGTCTCATGAGGAGTGAGTCCGAACAATTTCACGAAGTTTTTCGGGGTGATGTATTCGTTCATCCCTGCCTTCACATAGTCCTCGTCGTAGGCGACTAGATACTCGATCTTTGCATGTCTGACAGCGGCTAAATTCTCAAGATCCTTGTCATGTATTTTCCCTTTCAGAATCTCGATTTCGTCTTCGATCTCACCTCTTGTGATAATCTGAGAGGAGATTGTTTCAACGAACCTCTTGGCTAGGTAGCCAGCTTCCCTGCTGAAGTTTTCCCTAAAGAACCTTTCAACCTCGTTGATGACAAGTTGGGAGACAACTACTTCGAACTCTCCAAGCTGGGCTAGGAATAACACAAGCTTCGAGTTGCATTCTTCTAGTCTCCCGAAGATGAAGACCATTGTATCCAAGTAGGCGCGTCTAGGTCTCTTGCTCAAGCCTCTTGATAGCCTCTACAAGTTGCTCATGCGTCATCTTCCTTCCCGTCTTCTGGATTTCCTCGCCAAGTTCCTTCCAGTAGTGCACTGGCGGCTTGAGTATTCCGAAGCCTTCTCCGAGCTTCAGTATTCCTGCTCTTATCGCCTCTGATTTGGTTCTGAAGTATCCTCTCTTGACGAGCTCATTGAGCATCTCAGCGGCTGCCCCGCTAACCCTCACTAGAAGCTTTTCCTCGACCAACTTTATCGCCGAATGTATGAATAACGAAAAGATATAAAAATGTTATCTATGACAGTCAAGCTCATCTACGTATTCATCCCAGCTCCTAGTTTCGCCCTTTTTGACTTGCTCCAGAGACTCCCTAATAGCCTCCAATTCCTGACTACTACCCAGTATGTCAACGGTTTCCAGCAACTCCTCCATCAACGAGCGGATCTTCGGAACTTCCTCGACAATAATCTTCGGTCTCTTCCTGTCTTCTTGCCTGAAAACGGCCCTAGTCAACTTCTCACCAACCTGATTCAAATGTTGATAGCGCCGAGCTTCCATAAAAGGGCTCTAATATTCGAAGCCCACCTCCGCCTTTAAGAGGTCGATTGAGGGTTCGGTTGGGGTCTTCTCGTTGCGCGGTGGGACGAGCAGGCCGTTTACTCCATGTTTAATTACGCTTGGGATTCCGCCTACATTTGATGCAACTAGGTTTTCCCTGTTGCTTTTCCTTCTAGGAGCGTTAGGCCGAAGCCTTCTGATCGGTCTACGCTCGGGAGAACTAGGAGGTCTGATGCCGCATAATAGCTTGGCAGTTCATCATCGTCGACGTTGCGAGGAGGAGCCGATTCAAGTCTATGACCTTGATAGGATTATCGTCGTGCCGATGGGAGTCCTTTGTATACATTTATATGCTTCTTGGTATACAAAACTTCACGTGAAAGATAATGGAGACGACCACTCTTCCTCTAAGGTTGTCGAAGAAGCTGATTGCAGAGATAGACCTCCTAGTGAAGGCTGGGCTGTATGAGACTCGTAGCGAAGCGATCAGAGACTCCATTCGGAGACTGATCGAAGTTAAGAAGCTTCTTCTAGAACCCCACCGTTACTATAGAATTCGCGTTGAGGAAGCCTTGATAGAGTCGAAGAAGAAGCCGCTGGACCCTGATGAAACTATAGAGGAACTGCGGAAGATTAGAGAAGAGCTTTGGAGGAGAGAGAAAGCATATTTTGGAATCTAAAAGGTTAAAGGTGTACCTAGATTCCAACGTCTTTATCTTCGCTAAGGAAAGGCGAGAATCCAATTCACGCATTATCCTCGACTTGATTGAGGAAGGTAGAATTATCCCTGTTGTTTCGTACCTGACACTTCAAGAGTTACGTGAGTACTTCTCGGTCATGTATGGGAGGGAGACCGCTATCGACGAAGTATACTACATAGTCAGCCTGCCTGAGCTTGAGATAGTGACTCGCGACAAGGTTAGGGATCGCATCAGCGAATTTGTAGGAGTTATGACTGAAAAAGATCTTCCACACCTCGTTGCAGCGATCATAGCTCAAGTCGACTACTTTGTGACGTACAACCGACACTTCACAGAGTCTAAAGCCTCACAACACGTGAAGATAATTAAGCAGAAGGATCTTGTAGAACTCGTAGGGATCGAATCAGCGCCGACAGACTATTAGTGTATCTCCAGCTACTGGAGCCTCAAGTGGGCACGGTGCCGAGGAGATTGTTATAAGTCGATAGTGAATGGATTGGCGTGGTCAACCGTTCTGCTGTGGAAATCTAGCATTGTAGGATAGGCCATGTATTCCGACTCGTTTCAGAGGTGTTCAAGAGCTTCCTTGTAGACTTCTGTCTTCTTCGCGATCTGCTTCCAGTTGTGTCTTGTCTCATTCCAGAAAGTCTGGCTTCATCCTTTAGGAGGCTGGCTATTGTTTCGGCTAGGATCTTCTCGTTGCGCGGTGGGACGAGCAGGCCGTTTACTCCATGTTTAATTACGCTTGGGATTCCGCCTACTTTTGATGCGGCCAGAGTTTTCCCGGTTGCGTTTGCTTCTAAGAGCGTTAATCCGAAGCCTTCTGATCGGTCTACGCTCGGGAGAACTAGGAGGTCTGATGCCGCATAATAGCTTGGTAGTTCATCATCGTGGAAATTCCATGTTTGCGCATTGTTAAGGGATGGCTTGGAACCCTGCGTTCTCGAAATGCTTATCGAACGTGAAGGCGTGTGTGATTCCAAGTCTCTTCATTATGGTGAATGATGTGCAGTCAGTGAAGCTGTAGCCTTTGTTATCTTTAAAGCGCGTCCAAGCCTCTTGGAAGAGTTCATTGTCTATTCTAAGTAGCGTTGTGAACGGGGAGGTTAATAGTCCTTCCCCAACGCTGATGGCTAGCTCATGTCGGTTCAGCATACATTCTATGAATGTGACGGTTTCATCTAGGATGTAGTCGGTGGTAAAGAAGCGAGTGAGCGGAATCTCCCCTTTCTGTATCTTCTTGTATACTCCTGAGGCTTCCGTATGATGTAGGTCATCGATATTATAGTAAGCGATTAGACCTGAGGTGTCGATGAAGATCTTCATCGACTTCCTTCTCCGTAGAGAAGCTTGTCGAGTTTCGAAGAGTCGGTTTTTACACCAGTCTTAACCGGTTCTATCTTGAAGAGCGGATCTTCATTTATCGGGATCTGTGCACTGATCCATTGTTGGACAGCTTCTCGTAGACCATGCTTTATCGTTACACCTCTTTTTTCCGCTACTCTTTGGAGAAGGTCGTATTCTTCCTGTATTAACTCTGTTTGAACAACCTTTTTCCTAGCCATACCATTCGCCTCTTACATGTGAGCTTTACATGTCATATAAATGTTCCGGCGGCATTCGCTGACAGCGTGGCGCCTCAACCAAACATTATCTCTACGAAGTTTGCATTACCAAAATCAGTATCAAGCGGCTACAGGCGGTTCCGCAAAGCTCAAATGAAAGTTGATAACGGCTTAGGGAAGCAAGAGAGAATATGGAGAGGTTGGTTCAGGAAAGGTAAAAGGGTAAGAGCCTCTATTCGCCTCCTAGAATTTCTTTGTAGAGCTCTTCTGTCTTCTTCGCTATCTGCTTCCAGTCGTGTGCTTCCGCGTTTCTCCGGCCGTTCAGACCTATTTCATGAAGCCTACCTTCATCCTTCAAGAGGTCGGTTATCGTCTTGGCTAGGGCCTCCTCGTCTCTTGACCGTACGAGTAGACCGTTCTTTTGCGGGATATATCTCCTAAAGAAAGCTGTAAAGGAACAATTTTCGACGAGGCTACTTGATCATTAAGACTTCGTTTCTTAAATCTCTAAAGTGCTCGTCGCCTGTGATTATTCTGCATTTATTCAGTCTAGCGGTGGCTAGGATGATCGAGTCGACCATGCCCCATCGTTCTACTTTCCTTTTCCTCTCCACGCTCAGCCGACCGGCGTATTCTGCGATCCGTTCGTCGAGAGGGATCAAGGTAGATCGGAAACCTATGAAATTCAATTTCTCCTTGAAGTCGACGCCAATCGTCATATACTTTTCAGAAAGTTCGGCGATAACGATCGAAGGTGTTAAGCTCTCTCCTCTCTCGATATGATCCATAGCCCTTTTTCCCGCTTCACTTCCTGAGAAGTACTCGAACCATGCGAATGAATCGATGACGAATCGTTCCGTTCTCCTCATTCTACCTCACTAGCTATGCAAGTCCTCAACGATCTTCTCATGTTCCTTCTGCGTGAACTTTATCTTGAGTTTTGCGTCGACGCCGAACATCGATTTCGGAATCTTCTTCGATCTCTCGATAAGCATGTTTATCAAGTGATCGAAGTCTTCGGCGCCTTCGTCTTTCATCAATCCCTTTAACTTTTGCCAAGTGGATTCATCCACCGCTATCGTCTTCGCCAAATCGCTTCGCCTTCCCTGGAATATATACTGCAAAATATATAATATAAACCGTTCCGGAAGCGGGATGGCTTACCGCTTCCTACACCCCAATTACTCGTCGAGCTATAATGCTAGAGGAGGCGGGTCATCTTCCTCGGTCCGTCCAAAGTTATCCTAAGTGCCTCCAAGAATTTCAGACCAAGAAGATCCTCATCGTTTCCCTTGAAGGTCTCTCCATATCCTTCTAGGGTGAGTCTCGCCTTCGGCACTTGGACCATGAGAGATGCTCTTCTTAGGATGAAGAGCTCTCCTGTCACTGACCTGCCTGTAGCCCAGAGCTCCCTCGGCATCTCGGAAAGCCTCAGCTTCAGCTTCTTGTAGAGCTCTTCGGAGATTAAGAAGAAACCGTCGTATCCTGTGTCTACCCTTACAAGAAGCTCATCCTTTCCCGGAAAGGTTCCCGTCGGCCCTCTGATGTTGACGCCGACTGCAGGAGCGTCAACGCCATTCACTTGCTTGTAGGGCCAGTTTCCTGCCTCGAGGCTCTCCAACCTAGATGTACCCTTCTCGGAAGCTTCTCTCCAACCTTGAAGATCAGTCTGTGAGAGACGTTGCCTTTCGGTGCAAGGCATACCTCAGTCAATGAGTCTCCTGAAGCCACGATCCTCCCCTTGGCTATGGCCACGTACTTTCCAGCGTGATTTCGAAAAATCTCGTCCTTGAGCTTGGCGTACGCCTCGTTGTTAAGTCTCTCTTCCTCAGTCTCATCTGTTTCGAGTTCGAGCCACAATTCAATGGCCTTCTCCAAGGCCTTGGAGAGGGCGCCCTTCGAGTAGCCGTACTTCTCCATGGCCTTTCGCCTGAAACTTTCCTCCAAGGTATCTGAAACAAAGCCCTTAACGACGGCCATAATCTCAACCGAGTATTGTGGGGGCCTTCGTTCATAAAAACTTTTGGCCTTAAGACCTTAAGGCTGCCCAATACTCCTAGATCTAAGGATATTCAGCGATGGAGGGCAGAAGTAAAATATTATTCGCGTTGACGATGTGGTCGAAGAGACGCCTATGGGTTTGGCCGCGCTGTCTTTATCTTCGCTAAGGAGAGGCCAGAATTCAATTCGCCCATTATTCTCGATCTGATCGAAGAGCGTAGAATTAGTACGGTTCTCTCATACCTGACACTTCAAGAATTACGTGAATACTTCTAGGCGTCTTGGCTTGGTTTTTTATGGGTTTTCTTTGAGGTTGATGAGTTTGATTGCGTGTCTTTCAAGGTGCTTCTTGACGCTTTCCCCGACCATGTGTTCATCATCGGTGAGTATTGCTTCGCATGCAAGATTTGTGCATGTTGCTAGGTGGACAGCGTCTGCGGCGTGGAGGTTGTATTCATATATCAGGTTTAATGCGTCGTCGACTATCTCCGATGTTACGGGGTTAAATAGGATTATTCTTCCCAAAGCTCTCAGGTTTCTCGCCGCGAGCTTTTGGGGTACATTTCCTCTTCTCATCGCGACGTAGAACTCAGCCTTCGCCCAGTAGATTGAGTGGATTTCATGAGCGCCAAGTGAGGCTTCATGAATGATCTTCCTCACAGTCTCCTGACCTTTCTCCGGTTTGAACCGTTTGACCAAGGCTGAAGCGTCAAAGTAGTACCTCAAGAGCCGTGTGACTCCTCAAGATGGGCTTCATGTACGAGATCTCCAGCGGTCTTCCCTTTTGGGAGGTGTTTAGCTGTCTCTTCAGCCAACTCATCAAGTTCCTTTGAGATCTCCTCAGCTCTTTTCGCTTCCAGATCGATCATATGCAGGAGAGACTTTCGGATCACTTCGCTCTCAGTTGCGTACCGACCGCTCTTGACCATGCTCCTAAGCCTCGCTGTGATTTCCACAGGTAACAGGTAGTTCTTTCTAACCATCCTCTTCATACATATCCCCGCGAACCTATACATATGCAAGACATTTAAGGATTGAGTTACGGGGTGAACAGAGCCAGGAAACTAACACCATGCGGATAGGACGAAGCGGAGCCTTTCTATCTTCCACAGGATTCTCATAGGAGAACAGAGATCTGGCCTTTGAAGTTGGACGAAGCTCTTAAGACGACCAACTCCTCCGTAAACAGTATGCGGTTTCCAGAACTAGTCTTCGAGGAAAGCTTCCTTTATGAAGATGCGGCCCATAATCTATTTTGAGGTTGAAGGTTTGATAGTTGCTGCTATCCCTGCTTTCGATGAGGAGGCGACGATAGCTAGAGTCGTGATCGGTTCTGGTAGGCATGTGGATAAGGTTCTCGTATGTGATGACGGTTCTTCAGATATGACCGGTGAGATCGCGGAGAGGCTTGGCGCTGAAGTCGTTAGGCATGAGAGGAATCTTGGTAAAGGCGTTGCGATTAGATCTCTCTTCGACTTTGCGAAGAGGCTGAGAGCTGACGTAGTTGTGACTATTGATGCCGATGGTCAGCATGACCCTGACGAGATCCCTAAGCTTGTTGAGCCGATCTTGAGCGGGAAGGCTGACATCGTGATCGGTTCTCGCAGTCTTACAGGGACCGAGATGCCCAGGTATAGAAGCATCGGCCGGAGGGCTCTCGATCAAGCTACGGTGGCAGCCGGGCATGTCAAGGTTGCTGATACGCAGAGCGGTTTCAGGGCTTACTCGAAGGATGCTGTCGAGAGTTTAAAGGTTACTGAGTTCGGGATAGGGATTGATTCTGAGATCTTGATGAAGACGGGGGGTTTGAAGTTGGCTGAGGTTCCTGTTGGCTGCAAGTATAAGGGCGTTAAAGGTTCTACTTACAATCCTGTTGATCATGCGCTTTCTGTTCTAGGTACGATTATTACGCTTGTCGGGGAGAGGCATCCGATGACTTTCTTAGGGTTGCCTGGCCTCGCTTTGATTTTCTTTGGTCTTTACGGTTGGATGTGGGTTATAAACCGGTACGCTGAGGTTCAGACCTTGCCTACGGGAACCGCTTTGGTCTCTACAATCCTGCTGCTAATAGGGATCTTCGCCGTCTTTGCTGGGTTGATCTTGTTCACGATCTCGGGTTTGGTGAAGAGGTATCGGTGAAGGTCTTTTCTGTCTTCGTGTAGTAGACGGGTGCTAAAGACCATAATTGATCGTTATCGCTTCCATTGGTAGGTTTACATTGCTTTACTTAGTAAAGTTTTTAGCCTCTGGTTCATTTCTACTGATTGAGGCTGAAAGTTGGATCTCATTTCTTTGGCACCTGAGGGAAAGGTCATCTTAACATTGAAGCATGGAAAGCACAGTTACAGTGAGTTGAGGTTTGAAACAGGCCTGAGCGACAGGTGGTTGACGGTTAAGCTGAAGGAGCTGGAAGATCGAGGGGTGCTTGAGAAAGATGGGAAGTGGTATGGTTTGGCAAGGCACTTTGAGTTTTCTCCCTACGAATTAAGTTTATACATGATTTCGCAATCTAAACGTTTAGCGCGTGAGCTTGCGCAATTGCATTCTGTTGAGGCGATTATCCTGTTTGGAAGTGTTCCTAGGAAAGAGGCTCATGAATACAGTGATTTGGACATGATAATCGTAGTGAACGAGAAGGCGGGAAAGGTAAGAGATCGTGTTGTCTCAAAGATCTCCGAGCTGGAGAGAAGATACCATTTAACGATTGAGCCTATCATCTTGTCGACCGAAGATTTCTTGAGCAATATTCAATCGGATGAGGCCGGAATTGTTTATGGAGTCGCTGAAGGCTTTGAGGTTCTGGCTACAAAAAGAGGCAGCTTAGATCGAATTCTAAGTGAGAGAGTTGAAGAGATTAGGAAGACTCGCGAGTACCTTAAAGAGGGAAGGATATGGCTGAAAGCAGAATAGAAGTGTTGCTGAAGGTCTCTCAAGTGAATCTTGCTAGAGCTGAAAAGCGTTTCAACGATGGAGAATATGATTCATCTGCTTTTCACGCCTCCGCGGCTGTGGAAAGTGCTGCGAATGCGCTTATTCTCAAACTTGGAGGGGATGAAGCGAAGGATCATAGAGCGGTCAGCGGCTTGGCCTCGGTTATTAGAAGGATTAGACCTGATTGGTCGCGGGAAGAAGGTTGTGAGCGGTTGATTGACAAGGGAAGGGAGATTCAGAGAGAGGTTGTTTATGCTCGATACCCACTTAAGATCGCTGGTAGGTGGGTGACACCGATGGAGTATTATACGCTGGAGAAAGCTAGGAAGATCATTGACGACGCAAGGTTTGTGATAGACAGAATAAGAGAATACCTCAAAAGGAAAGCAACGTCTCGGTAAAGAGACATACACTTGGAGGTTTGGGCTGCACAGAGGATTTCTCGCGAGGGGTTTTCAGGGAAACTCTTTCACACTGAATATTTTCTACTCCATCACAACATAGTGGGGTGATAGCTGATCAAAACTAATGGAGTCGTTCGGCTAGTCCGTCGAAGTGTGAGTCGAAGCTCATGATCCGTTCGTTGCCGCGTCTCTCCATAAGTGCTAGAGATGTGCAGTCCGTGAAGCCTAGGAATTTGTCCTTGATGGTATCGAATTTGCTCCATGCGAGATTGAAGTCCCCCCGCGATAATGCAAGCTTCTCTATCCTCTCCGAGTCGAGAATGTATCTCCCCGTGTTGACTGCTATCTGATCGTTGCGCGTTCGAGCTAGGGCTGTGGTCACAGCTTCGTATATGACATAGTCTGATGTGTGAATAACACCGAATTCAGCCAAGACTTATAATCGCCATCGACGACCTATTCTATGTGAAGCGCCTTGGGGCATGTATACGTGGATGCGAAGGTACGTGGACTGCAGCGCGAGGTTAATCTGAAACATATTCTAGTGGATACTGGCGCATCGTTTACTGTGATCGCACCCGACGTTCTAAAGGATGCCGGAGCTATGGAGACGCCTTGGACTATGGACCTAATGCTCGGCAATAAAACTAAGGTGAAGGCAAAGATCCAGATGGCTGAGATTGAGATAGAAGGGAGAAAGGGGCCGATGAGGATTGCGACATTCGACGATGCAGCGCCTGTAATAGGGGTCGACACCCTCGAAACTCTTGGGTTGAAGGTCAATCCAGCCACTGCGAAGCTCGAACAGGTTCGAGGAGAATTCCTCCTCTACATCTAGATCTTTCAACCCTAACACTATTCGGACTCCCAGTGGCGACCGAGGTACCACTATTTGATCTGGACTTGGGCTTGATCCTCCATCCGCATATTTGACCTGTCAAAAGTGCGACTTCACTGCGATATGCAGCATGGTAGGCTCGTCATCGGCCTTGTGTATATGTAGATCCGCTCGGTTCTGGTTACGGTCCTCGAACGCTCTTTATGTACTCATTTATGACATCCTTTGTGAGTGCGGGAATAGACATACTAGAATGAAGTTTGGAAGAAAGCTGCTTCTTCTCGGTTAGCCAGAACTCTTGGGTCTAGATTTGATCCTTCTCCTAAAGCCGAGGACAGTTATCCCGATCAGGTTCTCTCCTCGGTATCTATAGACGATTCCGTCCAAGTCCACGCTGTCTGTAGCCTCTCTAGGCTCCCCGAAACTGATGTATAACACATCACCCTCTTCATCGTATGTAAGCCTCGCCTTTTCAGCGTCAGGTACTGTCAAGACCTTCGCCATACTACTCCCCTCTTGCAGGCCTTTTCCAAGTCTGATGTTACGTAGGCGGTTACTATAAACCCTTCCTTCTCATTCGTTTTCCTGTAAACTACAACTAGATGCTTCGGGCCGACATGAAGATCTTCAAACCACTTGATAGCCTTCAATTCGCCGGTAGCTCCCGCCGCTATGAGGTCCGGTGCTTCGGCTGTCTCAAGGATTTTTGTAAGGTAAGTTTTCATCTCCGGGTGTTCCCTAAAGATATGTTTCCAGAAGGGTTTTGTTAGCCTCAAAATAGCTCCATCGGGGCTTCGCACTCTTCCAGCGGTTTGCAAAGATATTCAACCTACCCGAGACTCAAAATTCTTGACTGGTTGCCAGAAGGACAATTGTGCTCGTGCCTGGCCCGGCAGATGGGATAACAGCTTTCCTAGTCATAAGAGGACACGCAGCGCTATCATGTAGTGGCATGTCGAGAATTGATTATAAAAGAGATGCGATGCTTCTCAGGATGACGCACATACTCTTGGTCTTTTCTCAATCATCATGAGATTGATTGTTACCCGCCCAGTTTCAGCTATCTTCAAGAACTTTTCTGTAAAGCTCTTCTGTCCTCTTCGCGATCTGCTTCCAGTCGTGACCTTCCGCGATTCTACGACCGTTCCTGCCCATTTCTAGAAGCCTATCTTCATCTCTCAGGAGGTTTATTACTGTCTTGGCTAGAGTCTTCTCGTCGCATGGTGGGACGAGTAGACCGTTAACGCCATCTGTAACTACGCTTAGAATTCCACCCACATTTGACGCCACTACAGGTTTCCCGGTTGCGTTTGCTTCCAAGAGCGTTAAACCGAAGCCCTCCGACCGGTCTACACTCGGGAGAACTAAGAGGTCTGATGCTGCATAGTAGCTTGGCAGCTCATCATCGTCGATGTTTCCCGCGAAGATGACTTTGTGCTCTATAGGCGAGCTTAATGATCTGTACTCCGGCTTTAGATCTCCATCGCCGACTATCAGTAGTCGAGCGTCGTTCAGCTGGCGTTGGATCTCCATGAATGCTTTGATCAAGATGTCTACGCCTTTATAGCGGTGCCATCTTGTTAAGGCGCCTACGAAGAGTATGACCTTTGATTCTTCGAGATTGTATCTGGCTTTGACTTGGCTTCCATCTCTCTTTGGGTTGAATCTCTTGTTGTCGACGCCATTCGGTATTATTACCACTCTATCGTGATATTTCTGTAGGAGATTTGAGGATTTTGCGTAGTGTTCCGAGGTTGAGATGATTCTCTTGAAGTGGGGTAGGTAGACTGGTGCTAGGAGGTTGTCGTGGATGTAGACCATGATGCTTGCTAGAGCGGTGACGGGCGGGAGGTCATTGTGCCATGTTAGGACTGCTGGAATATTGCGTAGTAGCGAGGTGAGCGAGGTTATTGAAGCGTTGTAGGGGTTTGGGAAGTTTGCGTGCAGAATATCAGCGTCTATTTCAGCCAGCTCGTAGGGGAGTTTTGGAACGATTGGAACTCCGTATATTCGACCGCGAGATCTGAGCCTACGGACCTTGACCCCCTCTACGGTACATTTGCCGGGTGACTCTGGATCGTTGGCACATAGGACTTCGACGTCATGACCTAGAAGAGCGAGATTCTTAGCAAGATTATAAGTGTAGGTTTCTGCTCCACCGCGCCAAGGAGGAAAGAACGTATTGACGATGCAGACCTTCATTATGAATTCAATCCCGCACTTCGAATAGTAGAATCACTTAAAGACGGAGGCGTCAAATAGACGTGCACTTGCACCGGTTTAAATGGATCTCGCTACGAGTCTGGATAGTAGGCCTAGGCTAGATATGCGAGGATTTCCCTTCGTTCGCTTCCTGTAAGCTTGTCGAGAAAGGTCTTCCCGAGGATTATTCGGCTTGCCAAGGGATGTGGAGTGACGGGGTGTTTGCATTTTTCTTTTGGAGTTGAAGAGCGTAGATAGTCTTTTTGGATATCGACAATAACTCCGTCCACGTCATGTTCTCTTTCTTCGTATTTGATTTTCATAGTTGATTTTGATAGTGTAAGTGGGCTGTTGACTTGCCAAAGGTGAATTTTCTCTTTAGGGAGGTATCCCATTTTTCTGGCGATGTGTCTCGCTATGACGCAGAATGTAGTGCCAGTGTCAACTATGGCTTCGAAAACTTGATGCAGCCTTTCGATGTTGTTATAGACTTTTATGTCTATTAAGATCAAAGGATGTATTCTTCCTCTTGTTCCGAGACGAATGTGTAGCTCCAGTCTTTGCCTTCGCAGAGTTTCCTAGCGATTCGATTGACTTGAATCGGGTCTAATAGTTCGTCTACGGCTTTGATGATTCTTCCTTCACAGACTAAGATGGTTTTGTTAGGATATTTTTTCCTCAATTCGGGCAGATGTTGGTTTATCCATTTTCTTGACTCTAAGCCCAAGCTGCGGCACCTCTAGCGAGTTAGGGAAACATAAGCATTTAAACCTTGACAATAGCAAGGAGAAGCGGATTGATCTCTAGTCTTGGACTTGGAGTTTGAGTTTGCATAGTATGGTGTTCAGTTTTCGCGGCAGGAGGTTTGTCAGTATCTTTCTTCTCTCCTTTGAGAAGGATTCTATTAGGATTATTACCATCAAGACTGAGAAGGTTACGCCTAGAAGCGTTAGAAAGACAGATCCGAAGCAGATTCTCGGTGCTGGAATGGCTAATGTGCCCACTGGGCCTGCTGCTCTGATTCTTAGGGGCTGAATTATCCGGATGGTCTGGGCTAGTTGGTCGCCTATCCATGGGGTTAGAGGTAGCATGTAGAATGGTAGAAGTGCGTTTGTGATGCTGTAGATGAGCGCTATGAGTGATGGAGCTCGGTATAGGATCTCCTCGACTTTTCCGGTTGAGGAGAGTATGATTATGTATGGGAGTGCCCAGACGAAGAATTGTTCAGGAATTATCCTGAAGGATAGAAAGATTGCTAGGACGCATGCGAGTTGGGTTGAGGCTAAGACTTGGACCTCGTGTTCGAACTTGGTTTTGCTGATTTTCCAGAAGACTAGGATGAGGAACAGTATCCCCAGCATCGCGGATGTCGCTATCGCAGTATTACTCTCTATTGGGACCATAAGCGCTATCGACCAGTATGTAAGTCCTCCTCCTACATCTCCCAAGTTTGTCATTACTAGGAGTGAATGAGGGAAGCTTAACATTGTGTTAAGGGTCGGTAGGAAGAGTATTGCGGATGCTGCTATGAAGATGAATAGGAACTTGACGAGTTTTCGTTGAAAGGTTCGCTTGCTCAAGGTTCCTCGGAGGTAGAAAGCTACTGGGACCAAGAATAGTAGTGGGTATAGCTTGTAGGCTACTGCGCCTGCTAGGGATGCGGAGGACAAACCTATCTTCTTCTTGAGTAGGAGGTAGAGGGATGTTAGGCTTAATAGTGTAGGTATGCTGTCGAACATACCCCATCCGCTTGAGATCCAGATCAAGTATGGGTTGAGGAACCAAAGGGCTGAAGCTTTAAGGGCTACGTTCCGATTGCCAGCGCTTTCTCCAATTATCTTGTATAATAGGATGGCGACCAGTAGATCAGAGATTAGAAACGGGATTTTGACCAATGTGTCGAATAACATGCCTGGAACCACTTCGATCCCCCAAGATGTGCCTAGTTCGAGTTCGGGTGGAACAGACTTCATCGGTATAGGTTCTATCGAGAATACTTTCGAGAACCAGTTGTAAAGATAGGCGATTGGGACCAAGGTGTAGAACATCATAGGTGGAAAATATGAAACGACATACGGCCCCTTTTGTAGTATGCTTTGGCAGATCGTGTACCAAGCGTATATGTCGAATGGATGCGCGAAGAAAGGGATTAAGAGAATCCGGGTCATGAGCCCTATTAAAAGGATTCCGCGCAACTTCATGTTGAGAGCACTTCATAGAGAGCCTAGTTTTGGTTTGCACTATAGGCTTAAGTTCCATATATTGCGAATATATGGGTTATTCAGCTTGTGCGATCTCGCGATTAAAGTTCTGAAAAGTATTAAATTCGAATGCGCTGGAAGATTGATATCTATTGACGTGAGAAACGTGATAAGAAAGATTCTATTGATTTTTCTACTGGTTGCTTCTTTCGTTTTCGTTCAAAATGGAGCTGTTGCTTCAGCTGAAGACAGGACTTTGAAGATTGTCTCGATTATCAGTAATTCTGAAACCCCTTACGATATTCCTCTAGCGGTGGATATAGTTGTGGCTCATGATTCGAATAGGATACCTGTGGTTGCTGTCTACTATGCTGTCTTCTTGAATCGAACTGTTCAGTCAGGCGGTTGGAGGTTTGTTGGAGCCGATTTATCTTATCGCGTGACAGGCTATGATGTTAGCGTTTTTACTGCGCGTATTCCGAGCCCGGTCTATGATGAAACTCTACCGTATGATACGAAGATCGTGTTTTACGTTGAGGCGGTTGATGGCGACACTTCGGTTTTGAGTTGCAGGCAGGAGGATAGGTGGAATGCGAGTGTTCAAGATGATAAGCTGGTCTTCGTTTTGACCGATCCTTATCCTCCTGAGATATTGGGTACTGAGTTTCTTCCTTCAGAACCTCGTTCTGACGAGGAGGTGACGGTCATGGCTAATGTCACTGACGGAAAGCTAGGTGCGGGCATTGAGAAAGTCGACTTGTTCTTTTCTATTGATAGAGGAAGGTCTTGGTCTGATGTTCGCATGGAATTTACTGAAGGGATTCTTTATGAGGGAACTCTTCCGAAGTATGCGAAGGACACTGAGGTTCTGTTCTACATCAAGGCTTGGGATAGCGTTGGAAATAGCGCTAAGGGAAATCAGACGAGATACAAGGTTCAAACGAGTCTGGCCGAGAAGCAGCTGTTTGAACAGATCTTACTGATCGCCTTCTTGATGCCGGTAGTTGTGTTCGGACTGGTTGCGGTCAAGTATCGGGAAACCGTTAGGCGGTACACTCGCGTTCGAGCTGCGATGCTCTGGACCCTAGCTGCTACGCTCGTCATTGTTGGATGGCTTTTCTACGTCTTCGCCGCTAGCGGTAGATGGTTATGGCCGTTGTTCCTAGGGTTAGTGATGATCGAGGTTTGGAGTATAGTCGATCCTAGGGTTAGAGGCGTCATAATCGGTTTGATAAAGCCGACCTCAGAATATTTGACTAGGGTTTTTGAGGAGAATCCGCCTACAGTTTTGATCGCTACATGCTACGCGCTGGGGTTTGCAGGCGCTGTCGCGGTTGCGATTCTAGCTTACACTGGAAGATACACTTTGATGCAGGCTTACAACACTGCGAACCTGATAGCTAGCTACATATTCTTCTTGCTTGCGGCCGGTGTCGTCGGACAGTTGATCTGGATTATCTACAAGAAGGAGGAACGGAACGATCGCGTCCCTGTATCTGAGTAGAATCCTAGGACTCTTTCATCACTTCTCGGCGTATACTCTAAAATAGATTCTGGAAGATTAGGTAGCAAATTGTATCGATCGGTGTGAATCGTGCTTAAGCTTTCGGTTGTGGTGCCTGCCTATAACGAGGAGGAGCACATCGTTCAGTTTCTTCGGGACACTACATCGAGCCTAGATGCGCTTGGATTTGATTATGAGGTCGTGGTCGTCGATGATGGGAGCACGGATAGGACCAGGGAAAAAGCGACTTCAGCAACCAACAATCCTCATGTGAAGATTGTTGGATACAACGATAATGTTGGGAAGGGCTTTGCACTCAAGTATGGCTTCAAATATACCAGTGGAGACGTTGTCGTGTTCATAGATTCGGATAGAGATGTATCTCCAAAGCAGATTGTGAGATATGTCGGAGGAGCGGAGCAAGGTGATCTTATTATAGCTTCGAAGTGGCATCCTAAGTCGCGTACTGAGATGCCTTTGATCCGTAGGTTTCTGAGTCATGGATTCCATTTGATGGTGATGTTGTTGACGGGCCTTAGGGTTAGCGATACGCAAGCGGGTATGAAGGCGTTTAGAAGAGAGGTTTTGGAGAGAGTGCTTCCGAGGCTGGCTATGAAGAGGTTTGCCTTCGATGTTGAGCTTTTGACTGTGGCGAACCTGAAGGGCTTCAAGATCGTCGAATACCCGATCGAAATTAAGATGAGCGGCCCCGCCAAGTTGGGGCCTCTCGTCAAGATGCTTTGGTGGATGTTTATAGAGATCCTTGGAATCACTTACAGGCTTAGGGTTTTGAAATGGTACAATAGGGAATGAGCGTTCGCTCGTTTGGATTTAAGAAGGTTTATTTTTTGATTGTTCTACATGTTTGAATGGAGCGAATAGCATGTTCTCTCGGAGTGAGCTTACCGCGTTAAGGCGTAAAGCGCTTAGGAGAGGAATCTGGTTCCGAGCACTGAGCAGGATAGACCGAGCAACAATAGACTTGAGCATTAGATGTGTAAAGACGATTCGAAGCCCTACGCTAACTCGAATTGTGGCTGATATAGTAGAGAAGATAGATTATGCGATGACTGGATTTCTCTCTAGAGCTGAAGTCGTTGGTCGAGAGCTTGCGGAGAGAGCTGTGAGATTCGCTCTGTCTTGGGGTAATGTAGGAGCTTCAAATTGGAAGGACGACATCGGTTTTGCCAGGTATCTTGGAGCGATGAGTCTGTCTAGGTAGGTTTCCCGGTTTTCAAGCATTGATGTCGAATCAAAGTTCAAAGGTTAGCATAATCATTCCTTGCAAGAACATTGACAGTTACGTTAAGGAATGTGTTGAAAACTGCCTAGGTCTCGATTATACGTCTTTTGAGATATTACTTCTTCCAGATTCGTCTTCCAGTGTAGAGATCAGAGGCGTCAAGATTGTTCCGACGGGTTCTGTTAAGCCAGCGGCGAAACGTAACGTTGGTTCAAAATGGGCCGCTGGGGAGTTCTATGCTTTCATTGATAGCGATGCCTATCCGAGGAGGGATTGGTTGAAGAATGCGTTGAGGTACTTTCAGGATCCAGATGTCGCTGGTGTTGGGGGCGCAAGTATTACGCCTGAGGGCGATAGTTTGATGCAGAAGGCGAGCGGAGCCGTATACTCAAGTTTGATGGGGGGCTTCAGATTTGCCTTCAGGTACTCGTCGAAGCGGCTTCAGGAGACGGATGACTTGCCGTCATGCAATCTGATAGTTAGGGCTTCAGTTTTCAGGGAGACCGGCGGCTTTGACGAAAATTTTCTTACAGGTGAGGATACGAGGGCTTGCATGGATATCGTATATCGACAGGGTAAAATCCCTTTACGAGTCAGACGACAATTCACGTTTATTAGTGGGAATTGTTTAGGCACTATATTTGGTGGTTAGGCGATAATGAAAACTACGGAAGAACTCTTAGAGAGAATCGTGGTAAATCCTAAGGTTATGGTTGGAAAACCTGTGATACGAGGCACAAGGGTTCCGGTTGAGCATGTGTTAACGCTGTTGTCTCAGGGATTAACTGTCGAGGAAATCCTAAAAGATTATCCCCATTTGACGAGGGACGATATTTCCGCGGTTTTGGCTTACGCGGCGAAGGTTACTAGTCGAGAAGAAGTTTACCCCGGAACAGTTGAATGAAATCGAAATCGTGAAGTTTTTAGTTGATGAAAGATCATAAGCGATGTGAAGAAGATTCTTCCAGATGTCAAAATAGTTCTCGTTGGCGATCATGTTACTGCTCTGCCAGAGTAGTCTATGGAGAATAGCCAAGTTGACGATGTTTTGTGCGGTGACGGCTTCGACTGTGAGGAGATGGTTGTAGAACAGGGGCTGAGTTCAGAAAGAAGTTGGTATGGAAAGAGAAAGGCAAAACTAGGCTTCGATATGGATAAAAATAGTGGACTAAGTACGGTTTGCCTTGTTTCTCGCCGAGTTTACCAGATGTAGAAAGCAGCAGCGTTAAACCGAATATCAACGGTCTGTGCACCAAATGGAGACTTTGAAGATTCTAATATTCAACTGGAGAGATCCTAAGCATCCTGATGCTGGCGGAGCGGAAAAGGCTACGTATGAGATTTCTGGGCGATGGGTTCGTGATGGCCATGAAGTTCACTGGGTCTGCGGAAGTTTTCCAGAAGCATCGAGGACCGACTATGTGGATGGGATTAAGGTGACTAGGATTGGTGGCAAATACTCGGTCTATGGGCTGTCCGCCTTGTACTATCTGAGGAGGCTTAAACGCTCGTACGACATCATCATCGACGAGATTAACACAGTGCCCTTCTTCTCAATACTATTCGCAGAGGAGCCTAAAATCGCAATGATACATCAGCTTGCGGCAGATGTTTTGTTCGAAGAGTTGCCGTGGATTCAAGCCAAGTTCTGGAGCATTATGGAGCCGGTAGTATTGAAGATGTATAGGAATATCCCGATTGTCACTTCGGAGAGTACGAAGGACGATCTAATTAGCATAGGTATACCTCAGCGCAATATTCACACGATCAATTATGGCGTGAATCGAGATGTCTACAAGCCTAGCACAGAGAAGAGCCCGGCACCCTATATCGTCTATCTTGGGAGGATTAGAAAATTCAAGGGGATCCACTATTTGATCGAAGCGATGAAGCAGGTCGTCGAAATAGTCCCAGATGCAAGGGCTTCAATTCTAGGGAAGGGGTCTCCAGCCTATGAAGACGACCTGAAAAAGTTGGTTAATGAGTTAGGTCTGGCCGAAAATGTGGATTTCTACAGGTTTGGCTTTGGAGATTCACTCAGGCAGAAGATCGAACTTCTCCAAAAGGCTTGGGCTCTCGTCTTCCCATCGATCCGCGAAGGGTTCGGCTTGACCGTCATTGAGGCTAATGCTTGCGGCACCCCTGTAATCGCTACAGACGTGCCTGGCTTGAAGGGCACCGTGAAGAATTATGAGACGGGCATCCTCGTGCGACCGAGGGATGTTAACGCTTTGGCTGAGGCAATTATCAATGTGCTCATAGACGAGGAACTGAGAGAGGTGCTCTCCCGCAACGCCATAGAGTGGTCGAAGAATTTCGATTGGGATGAAACAGCGGAACACGTGCTCACCGTACTGAAAGACACAGTCAACTCATACAGTCTAATGTAGACTCCTCAGAATTCGCATTCTTGCTGTCACGTATTTTCAAAATGCTTTTCAACCGTCTCAGAGCATTTAATCGTATTGAGAAGACGGGAGTGTCGATGAAGGTAGACACGGCCGTGGTGCTAGCGGGGGGTCCTGGGATTCGCCTCAAGCCATTGACCGAGAGTATTCCAAAGGCTTTGGTCGATGTTGGTGGGAAGCCGCTTATCCAATGGATCATTGAATGGCTAAGGATGAATGATGTGAGGCGAATAGTTTTGGGCGTCGCGCATTTGAAGGAGAAGATTATCGATTACTTTGGCGACGGCTCAACGTTCGATGTCGACATCACTTACAGCGTTCATACGGTAGAGGGAGGAACCGGTGAAGGTTTCCGGTTAGCGATAAGCAGATATGTTGATGAAGGCATCTTCTTCGCTATGAACGGTGATCAGATTACAGATTTGAAGTTGAAGGATCTAGCCGACTTTCATTTCAAGCATAACCCGATAGCTACCATTGCAGTGACGAACCCCTACTGCCCCTACGGCCACATAAAGGTTGATGAGAAGTACGATGTGGTAGGCTTCATAGAGAAGCCCTTCTGCCCCTACGCTCTATGCAACGCTGGGATCTACGTATTTAAGCGGGAGATTCTCCGGTACCTTCCAGAGAAGGGAGATGTGGAGAAGTCGACTTTCCCGACGCTGACTAAGAATGGTAGTTTGAAGGTTTATCCCTTCGAAGGGCTTTTCATTACTGTGAACACTTCTAAAGATCTGGTTGAAGCAGAGGAGAAGTTGAAGGTGATCCATGGATGACAAATATTCTTGTAACTGGCTGTACAGGATTTATCGGCTCTAACCTCACTCGAAAGCTCGTTGAGGAAGGGTATGACGTCTACGGCTTGGTTAGACATGCCTCAAGGAGAGATTTGGAGCCTCTGGATCCAATCCTAGATAGGATTCACCTACTCGAGGGAGATTTGACGAGATACTACTCAGTGAGTTCAGTGGTTTCTGCTGTGCAGCCTCAATTTATCTGTCATCTTGGGGCCTTAACCCCGGTCCGCCTGTCCTTTGAAGATCCCTTCTCGTATCTTTTAACGAATATGGAGGGAACTGTTAACCTCGTTCATGCGATTCTGGATAATTGTCCTAAAGCGAGGTTGATTGCTGCTTCTACGGCTGAAGTTTATGGTTGGCAGAGGAAGAGAAAGCCGATTATGGAGGATGCTCCCTTGAATCCAGCTTCTCCATACGCTGTTAGCAAGGAGGCTGCTGATAGATACATTCAGATGGCTATGAATGTTTACGGCTTGAAGGCTACGGTTTTGAGGCCAATTAACACTTATGGGAGAAGAGGCGAGAGAGGCTTCTTCACGGAGTACTTGATCTCGACGATGCTTGACGGTGAGACATGCTACGTCGGTGCACCAGACTCGGTTCGAGACTACATGTTTGTTGACGACCATGTTAACGCATATCTCCTCTCCGTGAGGTCTGATAAGGCCGTTGGCAGAGTGTTCAATGTATCCCCTGGAAACCCGGTTACAAATTGTGAGCTGGCAGAGATGCTGGTCAGACTGGTAGGGTTCGACGGCAAGATTGTGTATGGAAGTTACCCGCCCGGCTATCCTAGGCGTCCCGCCATGTGGGATCCTGATTATCTGGTTCTTGATAGCTCTAGAATAAGCAAGATAATCGGCTGGAAGCCAACATTATCTCTGGAGGAAGGTTTGAGGAAAACAATTGATGGCTGGCGCGAGATGCCAGTTTAAGACTATGAAACGAAATGGAAGGAAACGCTTTGGAACGGTTAAGAGAATTCTGCTAGCATGAAACTGATGAAGAGTTTACGAGAGCTAGAGAAGGCATAGTTGATGGAGGATAAGCTGTTAGTCAGCGTGGTTGTTCCGACGAAGAATTCAGAAAACACTCTATTGAGGTGTTTACAATCAATCAAAAATCAAACATACAATGAGATTGAAATTATCATCGTTGATAATGCTTCGACGGACAAGACCAGAGAGATAGCAGAACGATTTGGTAAAGTATACGTCAAGGGTCCGGAAAGAAGTGCCCAACGTAATTTTGGCGCGAGAAAAGCTAGTGGAGACTATGTATTGTTCGTAGATTCTGACATGGAGCTAACACCAAATGTCGTTGAGCAGTGCCTTACTAAAGTTTTAGCTGAGCAAGGGAGTGCGATAACTGTTCCGGAAATTTCCGTTGGCGAAGGTTTTTGGGCAAAATGTAAAGCTCTTGAAAAATCGTGCTACATGGAGGACAAAGCGATAGAGGCGCCGAGGTTCTTTGAGAAACGAGTTTTCTGGGAGATCGGTGGCTATGATGAAGAAATGACCGGACCCGAGGATTGGGATCTATTTCTGAGGATTAGGAAAATGGGCTATGATGTATCAAGAATCAACGCTCTAATTAGGCATCATGAAGGTAGATTGAGTCTGTATAGGTCGATGATAAAAAAGTACTGTTACGGAAAAAAGATAGATAAATACATTAGAACACATCCGCACATGGCATGCAAACAGCTCACTATATTGAGGTCTGCCTACTTTAGAAATTGGAGAAGGTTAATGAAAGACCCTGTTCACACCTTAGGATTGATTGTCATGAAGTTTTGCGAACTTGGAGCTGGGGGAATGGGGCTGGTTAGAAGCAGATTGCGGATATGATGAGAGGCATTGCGGTATTACGAAGATATCGGTGTTCCGTCTAAGGCACTATTTGAGGCGGTCCATGCGGTTGACGAATGGATGCGAAACACCAGCGATTAAAGCTCAAGAAAGACCTTTGGCGTTTTACATAATAGCCAATACGTTAACGCCGGGCATAATGGGCGGTGACCTCAAGATATGCATCGAGTTCGCCAGACGTTGGGCGAAAGCTGGAAACAATGTCACTGTCATCACCTCTGAGGACGGTGTTTCAGTCTGTCTAGGCTACGGGCTTCGCGCTCATTACTTGACGGTTCCTTCGGTAAAGTTCAGGAGACTCGGAAGACCTATGCTTCACCTAATTCAAGCAGTTCTGACTTTCATTATGGCAAGGGAGATTGCGAAAGAACCTTCGGCTGTATTGTATTCAGCCTCAAACTTCTGGTGCGACGTGTTCCCGGCACTCTGGATTAAGAGTAAAAAACTGTGCACGTGGATCGGAACTAGCTTTCTTCCGATCCTTCATCCGTTCAAAAGCCTAGAATCGGCGTACGAGAAAGGGGTATGGTCTTGGCCGAATCCAAAGGTCTTCGCGTTGTTTTTGTTCCAACGGATTTCCGATTTGTTGCTATCAAGGCACGCGGATGCAATATTCATTACAAATGACTTGGACAAATCTACCTTTATTAAAGCAGGCGTAAGCCCCAAGAGATTGTTGGCGATCTACGGCGGCGTGGATCACGAAGCCATATCTACTGTTCCCGAGGATAGAAAAGAGTTCGATGGGGTCTTTCTTGGTCGTCTGCATCCTCAGAAAGGCCTATTATTCCTGATCGACATATGGCATCGCGTCTGCGCAAGGCGTACCGGAGCCAAACTGGCAATAATCGGAAGTGGGGATAAACATCATGTTATGAAGATACAAGCCGAAATACGCAGACGTGGACTAGGTGGGAACGTTAAAATGTTCGGTTTTGTGGACGGTTACGACAAGTACAAAATTCTGAAGTCCAGCAGGGTATTTCTTCATACCTCGATCTATGACAACTGCGGGATGGCGGCCGCGGAAGGGATGGCCTGCGGTCTTCCTGCGGTAAGATTTGATATTCCGGCCCTGCGTTTGGCGTATCCGAAAGGAATGTTGGTTGCTTCGCTTAAGGATTGTCAAGCATTTGCAGACGCCGTTCTTGCGCTTTTGTCAAACTCGAAGCTATGCGAAGAGGTGAGGAGAGTGGCGGTTGAGGCTATGAGAAGCTGGGACTGGAATGACAGAGCCGAACGCGCGCTCAAAGTAGTTCAGGTCATCGTCGATAAACAATCCGGCGTGGTGGGTGGAAAGTGAAGAAAGGCAATTCAATTGGCGATCTGACAAATGAACGAGGCTCTACAGCGTTTCACTATGTCGCGTTGCTTCTTGCTGCCTTCCTGATTTGGATAAACTTCCCTCAAGGCCGAGTGATAGCTAGCGGAGACCTCGGCATTCCATTTTACCGTCCCACCTCAATACTTCTCGATTTCATGTACATGTGGGTCGACTATAACTGTGGGGTAAGACAATACGGGTTTCCACGATTGACCTACTTCGCTGTTCTTGCGTTTCTCAACCGAGTCGGCTTCTCGCCGACGACGATCGATAGATTGTACATGTGTCTATGCTATTTCTTGGCTGGCGCCTCAATGTACTACCTCGTATCGAGTGTGTTTAACGATGAATCGAAACGGGGTCTGGCAGGGCTGTTCTCAGGACTTGTCTACATGTACAACCCGTACACGATGATTTATGGAGCCGAGATATGGTACAGCGTAGTGCCCTTCATTTTGGGAGCGTACATGAAGGGATTGGCAAGCAAGTCGAGCACAAAATACTCAATATACATTGCCGTCGCATTCTTCGCGACAAACACGGCCTTCCCAACGTACTCCCATATCATATCCACAATAATACCTCCATTGCTATACACTCTGTTTTGTGCTCTACATCGCGAACTCAACTTTCAGAAAGTTTGGTTTGCAGCTAAGACGGCGACATTACTAGTCGTCGCAAACATTTGGTGGCTGGTGCCTACTTGGCTTACCTATACGAGAGAGCTCCTCTCAACGCTTCCTCTCATGGAGTTTTCTCAAACCTATTCAACGGTTCTCGAGGTCATGCGATGGCTCGGGACGTGGCAAATATACGCACAGTACAAGGGAATGCCATATGTTCCATATGGCATGGTATATGTCACAAATCCCTGTATGATTCTTGTTTCTATGGTTCCGATCTGCCTCTCCCTTTATCTGCTTATTGCCAAGCCTAGAGACAGATCCGTGTTGTTCTTCTCTGGACTCACGGTTGTGGCTCTTTTCCTATCAAAGGGACGAAATCCTCCTCTGGGCCAGTTGTACGACTGGTTGCTCACGAACCTCCCTTTCTTCATTGCCTACAGGGAATCCATACGATTTGTCCTACTCACTTCTCTGGGCTTCTCTTTTCTTGTCGGCATCGCCACCGCGGACTTGGCAATGTTCCTTCGTAGAATAACGCCAAAGCGACGTTCGACAAAGGTTGCCAAGTATCTTGCCTCAATAGGCCTGGTCACGCTAATTCTACTTCCGGCTTGGCCTATCTTCACGGGGTACAAGTTTGTAAACTGGTACAACCCCCCTAACAAGGGTTTCGAAATCCCCTCTTACTACAAGGAAGCCAATGCTTGGTTTGACGAACATTCAGAATTTTCAAGGCTCCTGATTGTGCCGCCTCGCGGGGTATATGTAGCATATACGTGGGGGTATCAGGGGATAAGCCCGTCTTCACAGTTATTCTCAAAACCTGTGATTGAACCGGGAGTGGGACGGTACGGGGGTACTTCATCGATGGGAATGATTAATCTAACATACTCACTTCTGGCGAATTGTACAAATGTCGAATACGACAAATCTGAGGATAGACGAGCCCTAAGCAAACTTATTGGGCTACTGAACGTGGAGTACATCGTCCTCGAGACTGACCTTGACACAGACTTCTACGATTTACCGAAGGTGTCAGCAACCGCGGCCGTTTTAAACTCTTCTCCTTGGAATGGGCCAATTATAAAGATAGGGGAGCTCTGGATCTACAAGAACACTTATTTTGCTCCCAGAATATATGCGGCCTCAGACGTGCAAGTAATCGACAATTTTATTGGTATGAAAGAAGCGGTGAGGAACGATAGCGTGTTGCCTGGTCGCACTGCAATATTCTTGTCATCGGCGCTTGGTGGTTCCCAAGTGCATGCGATCGAAAACGTGGCAACTCGGTCGTACGCGCCTGCTGTCTTTTTCGAAAGAATAAGCCCGACGCGATATGTCGTACATGTCGAGAACGCATCCTACCCGTTCGTTTTGATTCTCAGCGATTCATATGATGATGGTTGGATGGCGAGAATTGACGGCAATGATGTGCCCGATCATATGCTTGTAAACGGATTTGCAAACGCTTGGCTACTAAAAAGAACTGGCTCATTCAGAGTCTTAATTGAATACCGGCCACAAACTGTTTACATTTACAGTTCCGCGGTATCTATTGTCAGTCTTGCCATTTGCCTAATCGTGGCTGCAACGAGGAGCAGGAGACAGGATACTCTACGAAAGTATGTCGGACGTTCTGGGATATAGAAGACAGGTCAAAAACCGCGGTCGTTCCTGGTAGAAATTCAGACGGAACATCTAGGAATGAGGTTACTCCATGACGGTCGCGATGACAATGACCGAAAGTTTAGCGAAGCGAGCAAGGCAAATCAAAAACTAGGCTATTTTCATATCGAAAACCAAAAAAAGGGAGCATACCTAATGAACTCTCAGGAGCCATATTCCAATTTGATCGAGTCTACCGAAGTACCAATAACCGATGCTATGATGAGGGGACCAAGATGAAAATTTTGATTACAGGGGCCGCAGGAATGCTTGGAGACAGTTTATGCTCTGTTCTAGCTGAGAAAGGACATATGATCTATGCAACAGACATAGAAGACTTGGGTAAGTCGGTGGAGTGCCTCGACGTAAGGGACTTCAAAAAAGTGAAGAATTGCATCGAGAGTGTGAAGCCTGACCTAGTTGTGCACTTGGCGGCTGAGACGGATGTTGATAGGTGTGAGCTTCAGCCAGATCACGCCTATCTCACAAATACTATCGGCACACAAAATGTAGCTGTTGCATGTCAAGAATATGACATTGAAATGGTATACGTAAGCACTATAGGAGTGTTCGACGGAATCAAGTCCGAACCTTACACAGAATTTGATTATCCAAATCCGATTAATGTCTACGGTAAGAGCAAACTTGAAGGCGAGAAGATAGTTCAAGGTTTGTTGAGAAAATACTACATCGTCAGAGCAGGCTGGATGATGGGAGGAGGACCAAAGAAGGACAAGAAATTCGTGGCTAAGATTATGACGTTGCTTGACAGTGGGAATCGACTGAAAGTTGTTGATGACAAGTTTGGAAGCCCAACTTACACAACGGATTTCTCATATTGTCTGGCAGAACTGATAAGGACAAAATACTATGGGCTATATCATTGTACTAACAAAGGAGGAGCGACCAGACACGATGTCGCTAGAGAAATCGTGGGAATCTTGAAGAGGACTGACGTTGTGATCGAGCCCGTAAGCTCCGCATATTTTCCATTGCCAGCACCTAGGCCCAGATCCGAAGCGTCACGGAACTACAAGCTAGACCTATTGGGCATGAATATCATGAGGCAGTGGCAGGAGGCATTGAGAGACTATATCCAGTCATCTTGGAAGAGATAAATTGGATTTCATTGATCCCCAAAAACCTGAATCACAGGTCCGGAGGCCTAGCATAACACTACCTTTTATGATGGGTGCACAAACGACCAAGTATTAAGGTAGGGTTGATGAACGGCCAAGTTCAGAACATCTTGATGGTCTACCCAGTTCGGGATGATGGCTTCCCCTCCTTTACGCCTCTGGGGCTCTGTTCCATAGGAACCATGCTAAGCGAAAAAGGATACAAAGTAAAAGTAATCGATATGCGCTGGCACAGGCAGGAAGAACTGGAAAGAAATGCGAAGAATGCAGACTTGATTGGCATTGGACCTGTTCACACGATAGAAGCACATCGTGCGCTAAGGATAGCTCAATTTTGTAAGTCGATAAATGAAAATGCCAAGGTAATATTAGGAGGGCCTCACCCAACCATTTTCCCCCGATGGTGCCTTTCATCTTCGCAGGTTGATTATGCCATATTGGGTGAGGGCGAGTTCACGATTTTGGATTTGGCCGAAGGAAAGAAGGAGTCGGAAATAAGTGGATTGGCATTTAAACGTCACAATCAAATTCTAATAAATAAGCGTAAAGATTTCATTGAAGACTTAAATGTTTTACCGATCCCTAATAGGGATTTGTTCCCCATTAAGGACATGCTTGAAGCTGTTCCTTCGAGTCCTTGCTTGACTCCCTATCCATACATGAACATGATATCATCAAGAGGATGCCCATATAACTGTATATTTTGCCAGCCTACTCTTAGAATTCTTTTCGGTGCCAAGGTGCGACGAAGAAGCCCAAAGAAAGTTGTTGATGAATTCGAGTTTTTGATCGATAAGTACAATCCTGCCGCAATATGCATGATGGATGACCTATTCGTAACAGATGAGAAGTGGGTCTTAGGCGTTTGTAGAGAAATTAGAGAGAGAAAATTGGTTGATAGAACCGTCTGGGAATGCGAGTCCAGAGCAAATACGTTTAACCAAAAGATAGCTTTGGAATTGAAGAAAAGCGGATGTTTCAGAGTTTGGTTTGGAATGGAATCTTTCTGCCAAAAAACGCTTAATACGCTTCGAAAGGGGACAACTGTCGAACAAAACAAGAGTGCTATAAGGACTTGTCAGAAGGTTGGGTTAATTCCACTAGTCCAAATAATGATTGGAAATCCATGGGAAACTTACAGTGATCTGGTGGAAACTGTTAATGGTGTAAAAGAAACCGACCCAGAAATTATTTGGGTAACCAATACTTCCCCAATACCGGGAACAGATCTTTACCAGATGTGTAGACGTGAGAAGCTCCTGCTCGCTAAATCTTTTGAAGAATTTGATAGGAGTTTGACCAGTAAACCAAAGATTAAACTCCCTGAAGAGTTTAACATCTACACAAATACTATTGCTGAATTGGAAAGAACTTTTCTTAATCCCAAATACTTCACTCGTTCTTACTACCGTAGAGCCTATGGTCGCAGGCTGAATTCTCATATTAGAGCGAGACACTTGAGTGAACTCTTGTTTGACTTGGGAGCGTTTGTGTCATGCAGTTTAAGGCCTATCATAGGAAGGAAACCAGCCCGACGATTGTTAGAATTCGGTCATAATCTTAGATTACGCAGGCGAAGGTTAATTGGGTTAATTGATGAGAATAGCGAAAGACCACCAAAGTGAAATTCTTGTAATAAGATGTACACCTTTGAGATCTGATTTGAAATGCCGCAAAGACGTTATGACAAAGCAGATCCCTCGGTATCAGTCGTAATTCTAAACTACGATCGCAGAGAATTAATAGAATCTTGCTTGAGTTCTGTCCTAAGTACAGATTATTCCAATTTTGAGGTCATATTTCTTGATAATAATTCGCCAGATGGAAGCGCCGAATTAGTTGAAGAAAAGTTTGGAGACGATGCCCGAATTAGAGTAATTAGGAACTTGTCGAATATTGGTTGTGCCGCGGGGAATAATATGGCTGCGAAACATGTTAAGACCAAGTATGTAGTCTTCTTGAACAATGATACAAAAGTGGACCCTGACTGGCTTAAGGAACTGGTTACAGTCATGGAAGCAGATTCAACGGTAGGGTGCGCTCAAAGTAAGCTACTCTCGCAGGATCGAAAGCACATCGATTCAGCTGGAGACTATATGTTTCCTTGGGGTTCGGCATTTCGAAGAGGAGAAGGTGAGAAGGATAGAGGGCAATACGATAGGCTGGACGAGATTTTCTCCGCGTGCTCGGCCGCAATGATTACGAGACTGACAATCTTTCGAGAAGTGGGAATGTTTGATCCCAAATTTTTCACATTTTTGGACGATGTAGATTTAGGTTGGAGAATAAGGTTGGCAGGCTACAGAATCCTGTTCGTACCTAGCTCCGTAGTATGTCATGCGCGAGGTGCCACGGTAGATAAGAAGTTTGCAAGTGCAATGGTATTTCTATCAGAGAAGAATAGAATTCTGATGATGATTAAGAACTACGACTTGAAGAATCTGCTCAAGTATCTTCCAATAACCATTGCACTCACTCTTTTTGGGGCAATGCCATGCGACTACCTCAGAGCACGGATCAAAGCCCTATTGTGGATCTTACTGAGTCTCAGAGAGATTTTGATGGAAAGATCAAAAGTTCAGACATTCGTTCGAAAGGTTCCTGACTGTGAAATCACAAAGTATATGATGTTGCATAGTTGGTCCCAAGCGTTTCAAATACGGAAGAAGAACAGGACCAATTTTAGTTCTTAGAAGAGTCGCGCAAGACCCGGTTCTAAGCATGCTTAGCTAGGCCAAAGGCGAGAAGTTAAAGAGATCTCGACAATGAAGTATGTCGATTCGATGACCTTCGTGAATTGGGGTCGGCAAGATGAGAAGATATAGCTCCGCAGTTGAAACAAAAAGGCTGAGGGCATATCAAAGGCTATGCCGAAAATAGCGTCATATTGACTTTTGTTAGGGCCATGTATTACCTCAAGCTGCGTCACTTTGAAAGCGCGACATGGTACGCATCGTTGAAGGCTATTTCAAGCCTGAATTCTAACCTCTAATGGCTTGACAAGAAGCGACAAATGCTGTGCGAAGGCTCATATGCCAGTTTCTAAGTAGAAACTGCTAAGAAGAATGATCCTGTATGCAATTAAGCGAGGTTGCGAGAGGCACTTTATACCTAACGATCCAACAGTCAATCCAATACTTCGCGGCCTTCGTTTTCTACGCTGGGGTCGCAAGATTCATAACCCAAGCGGAGGTCGGCTTATGGTCGATACTGGCAGCGTCAACAGCTGTCTTCACAACGCTTACGCTTCTCGGACTGCCTGTCGCAACACAGAAGTACGTTTCAGAAAACTTTGGGAGAGAAGATCTGGGTGCAGCGGCCTCAATCTCACGGCTCAGTTTCAGAATCGTAGCGCTATCCACGCTCCCAGCTCTAACGGTAGTCCTTCTACTCTCACCGTCTCTCTCGACGCTCATTCTTGGAGGAGCCGAATACACAATTCCATTCATCCTAGTGCTCTCAGCCTCAGCCATAATTGACATAGCGCTCGTCACCATCCTTGTGAAACCCTTAGGGGCAAATGGAGCTGCCCTAGCCAGAACAGCAATGTTTCTAACCGCCTTCCTCTTGACGCAGAAGACACTCGCCTCGAAAGCTCAGATCAAAATCGAGATGGACATTAGCCCTTTACGAGAACGATGGCTCTAGCTGCAGTCGTCGCCTTACCACTCATCATCCTCGACTACGCTCTCACCCATCCTATCCGACCAACCCGATAGCGAGACTCATTCTAGAAGGAATCACCTTCCTCACAATCTACACAATCTCCTTAAGGCTCTTCAAGATCGTCGAGGTAGGAGAAATTGAGATTCTAAAGAAAGCAATCCCCCATCAACTAGAGAAGACCCTGAACACGATTGGAGACTTCTTTACTCCTAGCGGACCACAATAGACCAATAAGAGAAATCCGTGTCGGCGATAACCGGATGAATGGAAGTCAAACTGAACCTTAAGCCTCAAACACTCCACATCGAGAACGAACATGAAGAACTCCTCAGCAAGATGAAGAAAGCCGTAACAGGCATATACACTGATTCCGTTAGGACCTAGTTAAGGCAGGCAAGGGAAATACACACCATGTTAGACATTACGCTAATGTTAATAAGACGTGCAGACAAACAAAATGAGGATGTGCACCCATGAAAGTTATACAGGTTAAAGTTCCCGAATCCTTGTCCGAAAGGGATGTTAAAGTAGCCGCAGCAATAGAAGCCTTCTCAAAAGGTTCAGCTAGT
>Ga0315314_1000791_pt1 | contig 31167 bp, 31 predicted proteins | sample TDP9_MG_FD_203631 | JGI IMG/M metagenome (GOLD analysis project Ga0315314, IMG submission 203631) | Freshwater sediment microbial communities from Lake Towuti, South Sulawesi, Indonesia - TDP9 | ecosystem: Environmental > Aquatic > Freshwater > Lake > Sediment | place: Indonesia: South Sulawesi... | reverse complement strand
CTTTATCAGAATCTCGTTTGTGGTTGCGTCTCTTCCTGCTACAACTAGGAAACTGTCGGATGAGTTGAACCATCGGAATTTTTCATACCAAGCTTTCTTCGTTTGTTTTGGTGGTGCTTGCTCTTTTGTTTCCTCTATTTTTTTGGTCCAAAGTTTCTGTAATTCTTGGATTCGGCTCTGTGTTTCATGCAATGCTTTTTGGGCGCCTTCGAGTCTTTTTTCTGCTTTTTTCTTTTTTTCGTAGTATTCAGCAGCGTTTGCTTGGATGGAGTGGTTAATTTTGATGGGGAAAACGTTGTTTTCGATTGAGGCATTTAGAATTTGACGTTTTGTGTCTGGGGAGTCGAAGTAGATTGCTGGCGTGTGTTTCGCTTGTTTTTCTTCCCTTAGTCTTTTGATTATTTGTTCCCAGTTTTTTCCGTTCTGTTTTTCCTGCGTAATCTGCTGAATTAGAAGTTGAAGCTCGCCTAAATGTGCGTAGATGAGGTCGCCGATTCGTTTATTTTGCTCCATCGCTTTTCTCGAGTCTTCCAAGGTTTTTTGCTGCTCTTGCAGTATTCGTTGCTGTTTGGCTAGTTCTCGTTCGTATTCTTTTTGAGCTTGAGAAACTTTATCGAACTGTGCAGTGTGCGTGTAGTATTCGTCTAGGGCTTGGTTGAATGTTTTGTGCGGTTTTCTTTCTAATCCATCGTATTTTCTTAGTCGGATGGGAGTGGCGTCAACCCATTCGCCTTTTTGGTAGATGATGATTGCGGGTTCAAGCTTTTTTTCGAAAAGTTGGGACAAGATGGTTCTGAGTTGAGTGTGAATTTGGTCGAGTTGCTGTTCGGTTAAAGCTTTGCAGGGTGTGTTCTTGTCAACAGCAGCACGGACTAGTAGCTCCTCAGCGTATAGTCCTCCGATGCTAAGGAGTTTTGTGAGTGCCCGCACGATTTCTAATCTGCCAAATTCTTTTAGGTCATCCATTTGGCTGCGATTCAGGTGGAACGGGTTTTTTCCGCTGGGCGGTGCGTGCTGGAAGGTTTGGTTTCTTATTATGTTGCGATCTCGCATTTTTCTGTATGATTGTGCAACGATTATGGTGCCCCCTTGGTTGGTTAGTATGATGTTTCCTTCGCCGAAAAGCTCCATTATGAGTTGGAGAACACCTTCCTTGACGCTTATTTTGAGTGTTATTATTCGTTCGAATTCGTGTTGTTCGATGTTTTGGATTTTGCCGTTTCGTAGGTGTTTCCGTAGAAGCATGCAGAAGGCTGGTGGTTTTGTTGGTTTTTGTTGGATGTACGTGGTTAGGTGGATGCGTTTTCCGGGTTCGATTAGCAGTTGTATGGTTGGTTGGTTGGGTTTGTGCAGCCTGAGCAGGAACGTTGTGTGGTTGGTTTGGTAGATGTTTTCGATTCTGGCGTCTGTAATAGCTTGGTTGAGTTCGTAGACTACGGCTGCGATGTCGAAGCTGGTCATTTCAGTTTTCAAATTGATTCGTTATTCTCCGAGGGGGTATGTTGAGGAATAGGATAGTTTGCTGCTTTAAGCATAGTGCTGAGCGAAGAATGTTGTTCTGCTGCGAGGCTGTAGCTGTATGCGTGGTGGTGACAAACTGCGCCCTAGTGTCATCACCATCCTGCATTGCTTGGACTGCGGGAAGAGTAAAATTCAAAAGAAGAAGGGGACAACCCCCTTTAGCCTTCTTCTACCATGTTGTATTGTTATGCTGGGTTGTTGTTGAACGTCACAGTTTGGATGGTTTACGCAAAACTTAAGCCGTCTTCGAACGGTACGTTATTAAGGGCAGAGTTTGATGGCTGAGTCTCAGTTGAAAGTTGCGTCCAAGTATTTTTTGCATGGAATTTTGTTTTCTATTCTGGGTCTTGTTTTGGTGTTTTTGTGGGCGGTCTTATTGATAGTTTTGGTGGTTATTGGCCTGTTTATAGGACTTATAATTGGGCTGTTAGTGCTTTTCTTCATTGTGGGCGGTCTGAACAGCTTCTTGACAAACATCATATGGAATATGCCTGTTAAGACAGACTGGAAGAGCCTTTTGACTCACGGCTTCATTCTTTCAATTTTGCTGCTAGTTGTACATGTGCCTTCCATGATAGTAAGCTTGGCTGCACCAAGCATAGCCACGACAATCGTGTTGTTCGTCATCTACGCGTTCATCGATGGTCTCGTGGCGAAACGCACGGCAGCTTTGGGTTGGCGTGAAGAGGAAGTGAGCCTTCAAATGATCGGGGAGACGCCCAAAACATTTCTGAAGAGCTGTGTCAACTGTGGCAAAGATATCCCTATAGCTTCGGAAATGTGTCCCCATTGCGGCGCAGAACAAAAGAAACTTAGTAATGACAAACCTATTTGAATCAAACATGTTGTGTGTGCCTGAATTATTAAGGCTACACTTGGCTGAAATTTGGAGTGCATTACTTCTATACTTGTTCATATTATGCTAGATGGAAATGTTTACTTTATTAGGGATAATGAAAGATTAGGATGGCGTTGGAGGCGTGAAATCAGTTGATTAAAGGCTTAGCACACGTAGCCATAGCCGTGAACAAACTCGATGAAACTCTGCCAATCTACGAGCAAGTATTAGGTTTAAAGCTTGAAAAGACTAGAGTGGTTGAACAACAGAAAGTGAAGGCTGCCCTTCTGCGTGCTGGCGAAACCAAAATCGAGCTGCTTGAACCCACAGATGCCGAAAGCACCATAGCCAAATTCCTCCAAAAAAGAGGAGAAGGCATCCACCACATCGCCCTATTGGTCTCAGACATCGAAACCCACCTAAAAAAATTAAGAGAGAAGGGAATAGCCCTAATAGACGAAAAACCCAGAGTAGGCATGGAAGGCGGAAAAATTGCTTTCGTTCATCCAAAAAGCACAAAAAACGTGCTGATAGAACTAGTTGAGCCCCCGAAATGAGCCGAACAGCGCCAACGACCCAGCCCATTCAATTATCAAGGGTTAAAGACAGACTACAAACCAAAATTCTCGGTCACCCAGTTCTCCTTCTTCGAGAATTAACATCCACAAACGACCTAGCCAAAGAACTAGCTGTGAAAGACGCCAGAGAAGGAACAGTGGTAGTGGCTGAGACTCAAACCATAGGAAAGGGACGACTCGGACGAAAGTGGGCATCACCTGCAGGCGGAATGTGGCTTTCAATAATACTGCGACCAAAAACAAAGCCTAAACATGCACCTAAACTAACACTGATGGCTTCCGTCGCCGTAGCAAAAACATTCAGCAGATTGTTTCAGTTGAAGCCTGAAATAAAATGGCCAAACGATGTCTTAATCAACCACAAAAAAGTCTGCGGCATACTGACAGAAACAAAAACCAAGGGCGAAGCATTAGACTTTGTCATCCTGGGCATGGGCATCAACGCAAACTTCGACATAAACGCTCTGCCAGCGTCTCTCAGAGGTTCATCCACAACCCTCAAAGAAGAATTAGGAAAAAAGATTGAACGTGAAATCCTACTACGTACATTGCTGAGAGAAACAGAATCTCTCTACATCCTGTTCCTCAAAGAAGAATTCGAAACAATCTTGAAAGAATGGAGAAACCATGCGAGTTTTCTCGGGTCCTACGTTGAGATTGTTAGTTGCAAGGAAATAATCAGAGGCTGGGCAACCGATATGGACACTGATGGAGCGTTGATGATAAAAATAAACAACCGCATCATACGCAAAGTAACTTCTGGAGATGTAACCATAATCAGAAAAGCAGCTAAATTACAAAAAAACAGAATCAGCTAGTTAACGCAAAACATATGAGCCAGCGCATTCAACACGTATGCTCTTCACGGGGAAACAGGAATGAACATCGAGAAGGTCATCGAGGACACGGCTGTAAACCTTTTGAGGCTAGCCGTTGTCAACCTGCCCGCTGACGTGAAAGAAGCGTTGCAGCGTGCTTATCGAGAAGAAACCAGCGAGGCAGGCAAGGTCCAGCTCGAAGCCATACTGAAAGATATTGAACTGGCTGAAAAAGAAAACACGCCCCTATGCCAAGACACAGGCATCATCATATTCTACATTAAAGCGGGAACAAACGCAAAAAGCTTAGAAAAAATCGAAACAGCGCTTCAAAACGCCACCAGAAGGGCCACAAAAGAAATACCCCTACGCCCAAACACAGTCGACCCGTTCACTCAGAAGAACACAGGCGACAACACAGGACGATACGTACCCTACATAAACTGGGAAATCACCAAAGGCGACACAATCGAAATCACAGCGTTCCCAAAAGGAGGAGGCTCAGAAAACGTCTGCACCCTAGGCATGATAACACCCGGCGAAGGAGTCAAAGGCTTAAAAAAATTCGCAATCGACGCAGTCATCAAAGCAGGAGCCATGCCCTGCCCACCCACAATACTAGGAGTGGCTGCAGGAGGCGGCGCCGACATAGCCATGAAACTGGCAAAGGCAGCGCTGCTGAGACCATTAGACCAGCCGAACCCCAACCCAGAGTTGGCTAAACTCGAAAAAGAACTCTACGAGGCTGCTAACGCCACTGGCATCGGACCAATGGGCTTAGGCGGCAAGTTCACGGTTTTAGGCGTCAAAGTGGATTACGCGCACAGGCATCCAGCGTCTTATCCGGTGGCGGTTGCGTTTCAGTGCTGGGCAGCTAGGAGGGCGACAGCCCGCATCAATTCAGACGGAACAGTTGAATACCTAACTCACAAGGTGAAATCGTGACCTACCAATCCTGCGAGTTCTGTAGACTGGTGAAAAAAGAAGACGACACGAGCATTATCTTCGAAGACGACAGAACAATGGCATTCATGGATATAAGGCCAGTGAACGATGGGCACACACTGGTGATTCCTAAAGCTCACTATGAAAACATCTATGACATCCCAGAAGATGAAATCGCTTACGTCTACCGAATCGTGAAGAAAGTTGCTTCAGCTATCAAGCAAAGCATAAAACCAGATGGAATCAGCATAACTCAACACAACGGAAGAGCAGCAATGCAACGAATCTTTCATCTACACGTCCACGTTATCCCCAGATACGAGGGGCAAAGGTTTCCAAGACCCGATGAACTCTCTGCGGCAGAGAGAGAAAAACTAGACGAAATCGCAACTAAAATAAGAAAACACATGTGACAAACCAGTCGCGAGGTGAAAAATATATGGCTGTTTACAAATACAAAACTCCCATTTCAGAAGCAGACGTTCGCAAACTGAAGGTAAACGACGTCCTGTACGTTTCAGGCACCATCGTCACTGCACGCGACGAAGCCCACAAGAAGGCATTGGAATTCTATCGAGAAGGCAAAAAACTCCCGCTCAGCCTTGAAGGCTTGGCTGTCTTCCACTGTGGACCCATAGTGAAAAAAGAAGGCGATAAATGGATGGTTGTTGCGGCGGGTCCTACAACAAGCACGCGCATGGACCAATTTGAAGACGAATTCATCAAAGCATTCAAAGTGCGAGTGGTCATAGGCAAGGGCGGAATGGGCAAGAAAACAACAGATGCCATGCAAAAACATGGAGCAGTCTACGGAGCGTTCACGGGCGGAGCCGGCGTGTTAGCTGCAAAAGCCATCAAAAACGTGAAAACCGTTGAATGGCTCCAAGACCTTGGAATGCCTGAGGCATTGTGGGTGTTCGAAGTGGAAGAATTTGGCCCATTAACTGTTGCAATCGATTCGCATGGCAACAACCTGTTTGGGGAAGTAAAAAAGAAGGCTGAAGAAAGCCGAGCGAGAATCTATGAAAAGCTTGGTGCGTAACTCAGCCTTACGTAGCAATCACAACTATTGAAAAAGTCTGCTTGTTAAGATCGGTTTTCGTCTCAGGCAGTCGGCTGCAGAATCTCTGGTGGCAACGGAGGAACCGTCGGTTTCGGTCTTTTGCTGAGTTTAACAATGATGAAAACAAGCAATGTTACCAGTGCGAGTATGGTCAAAAACGTGAGTAAAGGCGCTAGATTTGCTGTTGTAATTGCGAGTTGAAGAAGGTTTTGGGCGCTGTTCCAGTCGCTTCGCTCTGAACTGAGTAGCGCTTGCTGATAGAAGTATTCAGCTATGGCTCGGTAAGGCTGAAAAACTGGGTTTGTCCCTTCTATGGCTCTGCCTGTTTCATCTATCAGTTCTTGCACGGGAGATTTGTAGAGGTTAACGAGTTTGAAGCCCCAGCGGGTAAGGGTTGTCGCAACCGAGGCGTTGTTTGCCATGCTTAAATAAAGAGATAGAACACTGATGTTGCTAACTTTGGCACCGCGAATCAACTTGAAAAAGCGCCCATAATAATCAAGACCGTCCTGTCGAACCGCTTCTGGCAATCTGCTAACAACATAGTATGAAGCCACATAAAGAGACCCAATGTCCACCCCTAGAGGCTGATAACTCGGACTCCAGTACTGTAAACGCAGCCTGCTGAAGTTCTCGCCAGACGGCTCCTGAATCAACACTGTTACGCCGTCTTCCAGATTGTTTTTTTCCTGCTCGGCGCCTTCGTAACCAAGGTTCGAGACAAACATGACGCTGAGGTATTGTGCCATGCCTTCGTGAAACCATAGGAAGTTGCTCGGTGAGATTCCAGCTTTGCCTAAGAAGCGATGAACCAGTTCATGTGTGGCTATGACTTCCACTGTTCCGTTTACAGCGCGTATGAAGGCTATGTTTATGTTTATCTCGCCCAGTTGCCCTCCTGTGTAAGGAACAAACCCTCCTACGGCGAGGAAAGTATAGAATTCTGGAAGAAAGAATTGCACTGCAACGTTCTCCAACGTGATGTTAAACAGGCGAGTGAGGTTGTTGTATATGCGGTCGAAGACTTTCAAAACGGTGTCAGCGTAGGTTTGGTATCGAGTTAACGTCTTGAACGTGAAGGTTTTGTTGTCGCTGCTCTTCAACAGAACATAGCTAGGTGTAGCGAATTCAATCTCAAACTCGATTTGAAGCCTAACTATGTTTTCTGAAAGATTAAACAAAGCGCGGTTGAGTTCAACCTCTGTGACGTTGTAGTTCGCTTCGCGACCTATAACAACAGCCTTGTCTTCGTTAACCTTGAAACTGTGGTGAAGAAGAACCTCAGCTTTGCCATCGCTGTCTGATTTGAAGCCGATTTGAGGCGAATAGAAGATTCCTCTGGGTTCCATAATCAAAGCGCCATTTTCTAAGGTGAATCTGAGGGTCATGTTGAAGAATCCATTTGCTTGATAATTGAACCTAAAGACTTGGTAAAAATAGTAGCTTTGGTTCACGCCAGGTACCTCTTGGGTTTCAACAACTTCAGAGCTAACGATTTTGCCTCTGATTTCGGTGTGGTTCCAACTCGAGAGTCTAGGCACAAAAACCCACGATTCACCTGAGACATCTGTGCTGCTGAAGTTGATTTCAACGTTTGTGAAGCCCTCTTGATTAACAGTGAATTTGTAATAGTAAGCTGAGCTGGGTGAGGCTTTTCCCGTAAAAACAAGCGAGTTTGAGGCGAGAGAAACAACGATGATTATTAGAAGAGATATTTTTAGAATTTTTAGCTTAGCCTTTCTGAGTTTCAAGTTGAAGATGCCTCATTGACGTAGTCGTCAGCATGCCATCTTATATTAGTTTCTTGCGTTCAGAACTCGAAAGCCTAGTTATTATCTCTCTTAGAGCACCTGCGGGAGCATCGGTTCTCACTGCCTTGCTGCTGAAATGCGTTGCCACCGCTTGAAAGCCAGACTTGCTCAGCTCAGCAATTATTTTTGAAAGTGACGGTATGGGTAAATTGAATTTGTCGCACATCTTATCGATAACGTAATATGTGATGGATGCCTCTGCTTCACCAATTATTAATGAAATCATTTGGAGAATTTTTGCCTTGTGACGAAGATTTCTTCCCTTCGCTTCATCTTTTATTCTCTCGCAGAACTTGTTGTTCCACAAGGGTCCTAACCATAAAGGACCGGCGATTTGAAGTTTCGAGCCGCATTCCGGGCAGTCTCGTTTCAGAGGCTGTGCGTTTCCTTTCTGTTGTTCTCTGTGGAAGCACGAGAAGCAGTGGAGAATATAGCCCATGTTTTGAATGCTTTTGTCTGCTTGCTTGGCGCCATAACCAACCGTGGCGTAGGCTCTCACATTGTTGTACGTGCTGTAACTGAACACGGGATAAACACCAACGTCATGTTTAGCCGCCTGCCAAGCCAAACAACCAACCAGCAACCGAACTGCAAGCTCGTGACAGTATTCAGTTCGCAATGGCTTTCCACCGTATTTTCTTACACAAGCCTTGGGATGCACTCCGCAAAGGGGTGCCATATCAGTGGCTGTCAGCGCGAGTAAACCACCGTTTCGAAGTGCTCGTATGGCAGAGTCCAAATAGGGCGCTGGTGAACCAAAAGGATCAATATCCACATAATCGAATCGGCGACGAGGAGCAGCAAACCTACTCAACAGAAAGTTGGCGTCGTCGTCGACCACAGTAACTTTATCAGCCAAACTATTGAGTCCAACGTTAAATTCAGCAAGTCTTGCAGCTTCAGAGCTTATATCGTTCATGACAACCTTGCGGACTCCATTGACCTCGGCTGCTAAGCGCACGCCTCGAACGCCACAGCCAGCTAAGGGTTCACAAACAACCAGCTCTCGCTTAACCATCCTTTGATAGGCTTGCAGTGCCAGCACAGCCAAGTCTCGGTTCAACTCCATTTTTGGGTTGTAAAAAACGGGCGCCTTCGATGGAGCGTATTCCCATGATTCTTTCACAAAAGCCTCAAGCTTGGGCACTAGTAGCTTGACCTTTCCTTCTGCAACTGTTTCTGTGGGAAATTCAAAACTCAAAGCCTAACCTACACGTCCTTGCCCATGTATGAAACTCGTTTTATAGAACCAGCCTTAAAAACAATTGTAAAAAAGGGTAAGGTGAGAAAGCGCTTTGAAGCGTCTCTTTTTCATAACGGGTCGACCGGGCATCGGGAAAACAACGGTGTTACTCAATGCAGCAGAAGAGTTGAAGAGTAGAGGTTACAGTGTTGGCGGCATGATTAGCAGAGAGGTCAGAGAAGAGGGAACACGAGTCGGCTTTGAAATCGTTGACTTTGCGACAGGTCAAAGAGGCTGGTTGGCACACGTTAATCAACCCGCTGGTCCACAAGTTAGCAAGTACAGAGTTAACCTTCATGACCTCGACCACACTGGGGTCAAAGCCATCCAAAACGCTCTGAAAAACACTGAAGTGATTATTATAGACGAAATTGGACTCATGGAACTTTTTTCCTCAACCTTCAAACAAGCAATAAAGGATGTGGTTGACAGCCAAAAGCTTGTATTAGGAGTGATTCACCACAGCGCACGAGACCCAATCATCGATTTAATCAAGAAGAGAAACGACACTGAGATAGTTGAAGTGACCATGGAAAACAGACAGCATCTTCACAACCTTCTTATCCAAAAAACAATCCAATTCCTAAAAGAAAAGGAAGAAACAAAATAAATGAAGACAGCTAAATTTGAAGGCTGAAAAATCATGCTGATAGCTGGAATAGACGACGCTGGACGTGGACCAATCATCGGACCCCTAGTCATCGCAGGCATACTAATCGACGAAAAAGACTCGCTAAGGTTGAGAGACCTAGGCGTCAAAGATTCGAAGCTTCTGTCACCGCAGAAACGTGAAGAGTTGGCAGTTGAAATTAGAAGACTTGCGCTCAAACGTCATGTTGTTAGCTTGTCTCCAGCAGAGATTGACAAGGTGGTGGAAACTGGCAGAAAACTGCACCGACTGAACCGTTTGGAAGCGCAGACTATGGCGAAGGTGATAGAAGCCCTTAAACCAGACAAGGCTTACGTTGATGCTTCAGACATTTTGGCTGATCGATTCAGAGAGCACATTTTGGAAAACTTGTCATTTAGGGTTGAGGTTGTTTCAGAGCATAAAGCCGATGCTAAATACCCGGTTGTTTCAGCAGCCTCGATAATTGCCAAGGTTGAACGCGACAGAGCCATTGAAAAACTCAAAGAGAAATACGCTGACTTCGGCGACATGGGTTCAGGCTATGCCTCTGACCCAAGAACCATCAAATTCTTGAAGAAATGGTTCGCAAAGTATGGAGTGTACCCAGAGTTCGTGCGAAAATCGTGGAAGCCTGCAAAAGAGATAAGAAGGAACATTGAAGCCAAACAGATGAAGCTTGAATAAAAACATACTCGTTTTCGCGTCAACCTTTTCGAGTTTACGATAAAAATAGTTAATGTAGCTGCAAGGAAGCACTTGTTCAGGGGGCAACAAATCTACTTGACTAGAGTCTTGATACCAGTTCTTCGGCGAATTCCATTTTTTCAAGTTCATCTGAATTGATCTGAGGGATGTCACTGTATGGAACAAGTTTTCCATCGGTTATAAAAAGTGGTTGAGCGTTCACAACGTCGCTTATGCTGAGGATTTCCTCTGCTCTCTGGTCGATGTTTTTTTCTCCTCGATGTGTCACTCCGCCTATTATGTTCACGTCTTCGTCTGGCGGTTGAGCTATGAAGTCAAACGGTGCCCGTGTAGTGGCGGCCACTTTGAACTTGCAAAGAACGAGCTTTCTCAAGACGGTTTGGAGAAATCGGTTTCTAATCAACCGTTTTGCAGCGGCGAAGAAACCTGCATCTATTGGAACAGGCTTGAAGATGTCGATGGGTTTGACTATGGGTATGCCTAATATCCATTCTAGATTGTAGGCGGCTGACACCGACGCCTTTGCCATGCCTCTTTCATAACCATACAATGTTCGCCTTGAAATCCGTAATTGTTCAGCAAGCTTGCCCACGGAAAGGCCCAGTTTCATTCTTCGGTTTCGAATGGCTTCGCCGTCAAGTCTTACATAATAGCCGCCTGGTCCAGCCTCAACAAGGGGCAACAATCCTTGGGCAACAACATCTTCTACGGTTTTGAGTGTCACTGCGTAAATGTCATATCTTGTGTAGACTGTGTCGTCCTCGAGCGGCTTCTCACGTGCCTTGTCGCAGATGAAAAGCGGTTTTGCAGAGAAGTGTGAAGCAATCGATTGCAGCGCTAAAGCGTCTTTTAACGAGATTTTTCCCATGTCTGAGGGCAGTTTGATGAAGGTGAGGTCTGAGTCCTTTCTTGCAACCATGCAGAAGCAGCTTGGTCTTGAGTTGCATCGTTTGGAGATTTTGAAGCCAGCGGTTTTCAACACGGACTCTGCGGCGTTCAACATCTCCTCTCGACTCATCGGCTCTCCTCTCAGCTAAGCAAAGGGTTAACAGAGTATCATATAAAGGTTCAGCAAAACACTTATTTAGTGATTTCACCGCAGCCCTAATAATTTTTGTAAAATTTAAAATGCTTCTCTCTGTTACAAAATTCGCTTTTTTTACTGAATCATCGACTTGCTTGTGCCACTATCATGGCGTGCGCCTTTTCGTACGGCTCTAAATCCGCAACCTGTTTTATTCTAAAGCCCCTTGTTTGCAAAGTGTTGATTTCTTGCTTGTAAACTTCAGACGGCTCCTTGGTTACGTCGATGCTTTGGGCTTTGATAGCAATCATTATCCAGCCTTTGGAAACCAAAAACATGTCAGCGTTATCTGCCAGTATTTTGGCCTGTTCAGGCTGGGCAATGTCACAGTAGACGACATCTACCTTACTGACAAGTGAAGCGTATCGTTCTGGAAGGCGGGCGTCCGCCAAAATGGGTGACATGTTAAAACGGAAAGCGCAGACTTTTTCAACAAGTTCTCGAATGCTTCTAGCTGCAAACTCAACACAGTAGACGTATCCCTTCTCACCTACAATGTCTGAAACATGGCTGGCTGTGGTGCCGGAAGCAGCTCCCAAATACAAAACATTGCAACCTGGCTCTATAGGGATGGTTTCCAAACCTTTCATTATAGCCGCTGCTAATTTGCTTCGATAAGGGTCCCAAACTCTATATTCTACATGCCTATCTCGGATTAAGCGTTCTCCGTAAACAGAGTGACCCACCGCAAGGTTCCGTGTAGCTAACTTTTTGGAGCCGTCTTCGAAGGTTATCGTGTAGATTTCTTTGAAACGTGGGTGAGGCTCAACGTCGATGGCCACGCTTCATTCTCCTGAAAGATGACTTTTTAACATGTCTTGGCGGAGGCTGTGACATGGGCTTTTCTGGTGGGGGCTCCCCATACTTTTCCTGAATCTCTTTAATTCTTCTCTCTAAACCCGCTTTCAAGTTGTCTCCGATGTATTTGTCACTGTAAGCGTCTGTGCGAGCGGCGATAGCTAGCTTTCCAGCGATGGCTCTTGCCATTTTACCTCTCTGCCAACGCTTCGCCTCATGAATCAGAGTGTGCTGAAAGATTATTCCATGTTTGGGTGGGCGAGTGCCCGTTTTAAGCGACCTGAACAAGGCTTTTTCAGCTCCTAAAACCTGGACTGTGCTAGCTGGCAATTTGGCAAGGTTGGAAAGTCCACCTGTGAGCGCTATGAGCCTTGCGCCTAATAGTGAACCCACTAAGGCTCTGATGTTGGGTGCAACTTCTTCCATGAGCGAGTCCATGTAGCCTTCGAGCTTCTGTCTTGCGTCGTAAAGCTGCAGCGCGTTTCGACAGAGGTTTTGAATCTGTGTCAAATCATTTTCCTCCAAATCAGCGCCCATGGATTTCTCAGCTATATCAGCAATCTGTTCAGCTCTGGTTTTTGGTAAACCCTCTTTTTCAAGGTTTTCTTCTGCGAAGTTTTCTCTCCGTCCAAAGTTGGCAACTAAGCGTGCGTAGGTTTCGTGTTTTTCAACGAGACGGTCTAATTCGGGAAAGTGAAGCCCATACCATTCACGGATTCGACTCATAAACAAGTTAACAGTCTTGTCGAGGTCATCGATCGCTTGTATCGCTTGTGCCACCAGCAAATCTCGTTTTTCAGAAGCCTTCCTAACCCTGAGTTTGGTTAGTTCCATCGAAACACGATGCGTCCAATCGCGAAGTTCGTCTGCCTCCTTCACAAAGCCCGTTTTAACCGCAAAACTCTCCAAGTTTGCACGTAGCGCTTCTCCAGCCTCTGAAAGGTGGGCTACTTCAACGGCAATTTTCAGTCGTTCATGAGCGTTTCGGGCAAGCTCACTGTTTTCAAACACAAAAAATGTAAAGCCTTTTTCCTTCAACCTTTCAATAAGATTAGCCAATTCATCGACGATTTTTCCCGTTTCTATTTTTGAAAGTCTCTCTGCAACTATCTTTGGGTCTTTTGGAAATAAGACGTAATCAGTTAATTCGTTCTTTTCGTCGAAACCCAGAACGCCGATGACACATTCGACAACTGTGGCTTTCATGCTTTTCCACCACGTTCTAGCTAACCCTTTATTCAAAGCAAACGAATAAATCTATTCTAAGCATTTCCGTAGAGAAAGAGGCTTCCAATTTGCAGTTTAAGTCAAGAGATTTGGCGTTGATGTGCGTTTTCGCGGCTCTTTATGCGGTTCTGTCGTTTATTTCGCTTTTTCCCGTTATCGGTGATGCTGGAAAATTCATCACTTTGGCATCTGTTATGGCTCCATTAATAGGAATCATGCTGGGACCATACATTGGTGTGGGTGCGGTTTCCATTGGGGGGTTCATATGGTCTTTATCGCAAACTGGCGCCTTTGGTTTACTCAGTTTTGTTCCTGGTGCCTCCACAGCCTTTGGTTCTGGTCTGCTTTCAACGAGTAAGCAAGCGTGGTCGCTTGTTTTTTATGTCACACTGTTTTTGCTTATGGCATTCTATCCAACCATTGGACCATGGTGGCTTTATCCACACTACCTTTGGTTTCAGATAATCGGGTTAATCGTTTTGGCGTCGCCATTAACATCAATAGCAATGAAGTTTATTCACGAATATGATAACGTAGCAAAACTGAGTTTTGGAATCGGGATAATCTCTTTATCTTCGACTCTTGCTGGCCAGATGACTGGCAGCTTGATGTTTGAGTTGACTCGTTGGCCCCTTGTTTATCCACAGATTGAGTACTGGCGCACGGGACAGTGGCAACTCTTAACCTTTGTTTATCCCTTTGAAAGGTTCATCATTACTTTGACTGCAACTCTTATCGGAGCGCCCTTGATTAGGACGATTCGAACCTACGGTTTTGAAGTTGGAGGTAAATGAAAAGGATTGCAACTCTTTGGGATACGCACTGAACTGATACAACCAGAAAGCGACATAGTCAACGTAATCCTAAAAGAATTGGGCAAGCAAAACCTCAAAGTTGAAGATGGAGACGTTTTAGCAGTTGCCAGCAAGGCAGTAGCAACCGTTCAAAACCGCCTAAAAAAGCTGGATTCTGTGAAGCCCTCAAAAAAAGCGAAGAAAATCGCCAAAAAATATGATTTGAACCCAAATTTTGTCGAAATCATATTGCAAGAAGCAGATGAAGTTTATGGGGGCGTTTCAAAAGTGTTATTGGCGTTGAAAGACCACATTTTTGCAGCCAACGCTGGTGTTGACCAGAAGAACGCGCCTAGTGGATACGTGGCTTTGTGGCCTAAAAATCCCTTTAATGAGGCTGAGAGAATACGTGAAGAAATAGTTGCTAGGACGAGTAAGCGCGTTGGCGTGTTGATTGTGGACAGTCGGGTTACTCCGCTTCGTATGGGCACGACGGGCTTGGCACTAGCCGTAGCGGGCTTTGAACCAGTTAGAGACTATCGAGCGGAAAGAGACCTTTACAGCCGTCCCATCGCTATTACTAGGCATAACGTCGCAGATGATTTAGCCAGTGCGGCTCATCTTGTCATGGGCGAGTCGAGTGAGCAGACACCGGCTGTTCTGATAAAGAATGCTCCACTGAAGTTCGTGAATAAGGTGAAGCCTTCTTCACTTGTGATTTCAGAAGAAGAGTGTCTCTATACAAAGTACATAGTAAAGGGAGCTGTCAAAGAGTTCCCTTGAACAAGTCTTCTTCTTTTGAAATAAGCAGGTCGGATGATGACACGCTTTCTTTGTATTCGATGTTCCCGAGGTTTTTGATTATGACCACGGGCACCCCTTCTTTCCCTTGACCCATGACTAGTTCGGCTGCAGACGCTAACTCATCCGCAACAGCCGTGTTCTTCACTCTTAACGCATAGTTGAAGAGGTCTTTTTGACCGCGATAGTCTCTGAAGGGGTTTACGCCAGCAATTCCAATAGCGAACTCGACTTGACCACGCCTAAACGGGCGACTGTAAGTGTCTGTGATGACCACCGCTACTTTTTTTCCAGTTAGCTTCTGGATTTCTGAGCGGATTCGCTTAGCAGCTTCGTCTGATGAACTGGGGAGGAGGGCGTATGCGTCTTCGCCTTCAACGTTTGATTTGTCGATTCCAGCGTTGATACAGACCCAGCCTTGTTTGTTTTCCACGATTAATATTTCTGGAGACGCCTTCACTATGCTTCTCGTTTCCTGCAGTATGAGTTCGGTGAGTCTGGGGTCTTTCGACGTGGCTTTGGCTATTTCCTCAGCCCTTTCTGAAGGTTCTATGTCTCTTAGCCTTACTAGCTTGCCTTCAGCTTTTGAGACTACTTTATGGGCGACGACGACTACGTCACCGTTGTTGAGGGCTACGTTCTCTCTGTGCATAGTAGTGATAATGAGTTCAGCCAGATTGTCACCTTTCTTAACCATAGGGAAGTTTTCCAATCCAACAATGCTCACAGCTTTTGCCATGTGTGGTTCTCCAATAACCCAATTTCTTAACTAATTTCTTGTTCGTTTGAAATTCTGGAGGTACAGCCTAACTTAAATAATCTACGAGTTAACCATTATGCAAAAGGAGACAAGTCCGCCCATGTCAACTCCATTGACGGTTGAAGTCGCAGGATTGAAGCTCTCCAACCCAACAATGCTTGCTGCGGGCATTTTGGGGCTTTCAAGCGCCTCGTTGCGTGAAGCGGTGAAAAATGGCGCTGGGGCTGTGGTCACTAAATCTGTGGGTCTGAAGCCCCGAATGGGTTACGCCAACCCAGCTGTGGTGCAAGTCAACTGTGGTCTCCTAAACGCTATTGGACTGGCAAACCCAGGTGTCAAAGAATTTGCTGAAGAGATAAAAGAACTCAAAAAAGACGGACTGAGTGTTCCTCTCATCGCGAGCGTGTTTGGATTCTCAACTGAAGAATTCGTTAAAGCAGCAAGCACCCTGGTTAGGGCTGGCGCAGATGCTGTTGAATTAAACGTTTCCTGTCCACACGTGGAAAAAACGGGGTCAGAAATCGGGCAGAACCCCGCCTTAGTTGCGAGGGTTGTTGAACAGGTTAAGAGCGCTGTTGACAAGCCCGTTATCGTCAAGTTGACCCCAAACGTAGCTGACATCGTGGAGGTGGCTGAGGCAGGAGTTAAGGCAGGTGCAGACGCTGTTGCAGCCATAAACACTGTGCGTGCCATGGCAATCGACGTTGAAACAGCTCACCCAATATTAGCTAATGAGATAGGTGGGTTGTCTGGCTCAGCAATAAAGCCCATTGCAGTTCGATGTGTCTACGAGATTTATGAAGCTGTTAAAGTGCCGATTATCGGATGCGGCGGAGTCTCAAACTGGCGAGACGCCGTGGAATTCATGTTGGCTGGGGCCTCAGCCGTCCAGATTGGAACAGCAATAGCATCTGAAGGTTTAGGAATTTTTAAGTCAGTAACAAGAGGAATCGACTCATACATTCGCAGGAAAGGCTTTGGGAGCGTGGAAGAGATTGTCGGATTATCGCATCGCCGCTAACAGACTGCGCACAGTGAACATAGACGGCGTGCAAGACGAAACCCCTACGGTTAAGTCGTTTGTTTTTCATGATAAGCTATGCGCTAACGCTAAGCCTGGACAGTTTGTTATGGTGTGGATTCCCGGCATAGATGAGGTGCCCATGAGCCTCTCCGCGCTAAACCCAAACGAGAATATTGCAGCCATAACGGTTGAAAGAGTAGGCGAAGCCACAACCGCACTTCACAAAATGAAGGCTGACGAAACAATCGGAGTACGTGGGCCTTTCGGAAACAGCTACATAGTCTCAAAGAAGCGCAATGTCATGATTGTCGGCGGAGGAACGGGTCTCGCCTCACTTACACCTCTAACCGAAAGACTTGCCAAAGCAAAAGCAAAAATAACTCTCTTGATTGGAGCGAGAACACGCGATGACCTGTTGTTTCTGAACCGCTTCAACCAACTGCTTTTGATAACTAGCGGGCGTTTCTTAGCCACAACTGAAGACGGAAGCTACGGGCTAAAAGGCTTAGTAACTGAACCTGCTGAAAACATGCTTAACCGAGGAGAAAAATTCGACATGATATACGCCTGTGGACCAGAACAGATGATGTACAAAATGTTCCTCCTATCCGAAGAGCACAACACGCGGTTTCAAGCTAGTCTTGAGCGCTTCATGCGCTGCGCCATTGGACTCTGCGGAACCTGCGTCATAGGCAAGTACCGCGTCTGCCAAGACGGACCAGTCTTCTCCGGGCAGCAACTGCGTGAAGTAAAGGCGGAGTTTGGGCACTTTCGCAGAGGTTTCAACGGAAGAAAAATGCAGTTTAGCTAAAATCTTTAGTTGCATGTTTATTAGGTATCTCTGGCTATTTGCTGTTTTAGGATTGATATGAAGCCAAATGAGCAGTTAAATCGAGTAATTAAGTACTATGAAAAAGCAGCCCAAGACTATGACAAAGAATATGATAAGCCCTATTGGAAGCAACTGTACGACAAGATAACTTGGCACTACATTGAACCCTACCTACCCAAGGCAGGATTAATCCTCGATGCAGGTGGAGGTACAGGCAAATGGTCTATCCCAATGGCTGAGAAGGGGTTGAAAGTCATTGTTTACGACATTTCGAAAGAAATGCTTGATGTAGCCCTTGGAAAGGTCAAGGAGAAACACCTCGAAGAACTGATTCAAATAAAGAAGGGAGATGTCTGCAACATTGACTTTCCTAGTAATCATTTTGATTTTGTTCTCGCTGAAGGAGACCCTATATCGTACTGTGACAATCCAGACAAGGCTGTTGGAGAGCTTTCACGTGTTCTTAAACCAAACTGTTTCATATCGGCTGGAGTGGACAATCTTTTCTCAATGGTAAGACGAAGCTTAAGCATCAAACATGACACTGATGAGGCAATAAGAATTCTCCACAAAAATCGAGTTTACGCAGAAGACAGCGGCTTTCATTTCTGGGCTTTCACACCAAGGGTTCTGAAGGCTTTGTTCGAAAAACACAGTTTAAAAGTGATGAAGGTTGTCGGGAAGCCAGTTTTGTATTCTCGTGATATGGAACCTTTGCTGCAAAACCCAGATAAAGCTAAGAAATTCCTTGAGGTTGAGCTAAGGTTCTGCGAAGAAGAAAGCCTAGTCGGCTTTGGAGGACATCTTCACATAGTTGCAAGAAAAGTCAATAGATTATGTATGCTCTAAATCTTGAAGCGTCCATTCTCTAATACAGTGACAGCTTTTCCATTTTCTTTGATGATTCTAACAGTTGGTTTGTTCATGAGAAAGTCCATATGATTCTTTGACGGGTTCTTACCGCCTGGCATGTCGCTGTTGTCTCCGAACGCAACATGCACTGTGCCCAAGATTTTTTCTGCTTCTAAGAATTCTTCCACAAACCTTGCTCTGGAATTGATTCCAAAGGCAAACTCGCCTACTACATCGCTCCAATCGTCTGTGGCTAACGTTTCCTTCACTTCCTGGAGTACAGCTTTGTTTTGTGACGTGACTTCAATGGCTTTTCCATCTTTAGCCGCTATTTCTACAGGTGTTTTTATGGGTCCGATACCGCCTATCGCCAAGTCGCAGACTAGCCGACCTGAGAGCGAGTTTTCAACAGGCGCCACGATAACCTCACCCGTGGGCAGGTTCATCCATTTCATGGTTTTCCAGTCAAGCTTGGTGTCGGTGAAGAAGGGACGCTTTTCAACTCCTAACGATAAACTGGTTCCAGAAGGAGTGTGCAACTCTATTTTGTCCGTGCCTTCGAGAATGTGCATCAATTTTGAGGCAAATCCTTGCATACTTTTGTGTTCTTCGGCAGTTAACGCCAAAGCGCCTTCAGTTAACATGTCTATGGTGACGCCGGGGCAGTGTCCCAAACGTGCTAGACGGTTACGTGTCTGAAGCTTTATAGCTCTGATTCTAAAAGGCGTCTCTTCACGTAAGCCACGCATCAAATTGACGTAAACATCGGGTTTGGCGTGGGTTAAAACCTCCATAAGATAAGGCGGAACCTCGTTTCTTCTTTCTTCGCCGGTCTTCAGAATCATTAAGCGAGTCCAAAGACCTAGTTTTAAGGCGCCTTCTGCAAAGGCTTCGCCGACTTCTATCTTTTCTTCGTCACAAACGATAGCAATGCTTTCGCCGGGCACTGCCTCGAGAACGTTTTCTAGGGCGTTTCTGGCTGCTTCCCAAGCCTTCAATCCTAATCACTTCCAACTTCATTTATTACAGCAATGGTAAAGATTTCCTATCATTAAAGCGAATGAGATAAAAAGCGTTCGGTGTTTATCCTTTGTTAGCTACTTGGGCTGAGAGGAATGAAAAGTTGCTTCCATGGATTGTAAACGACCTGCTCCGGTGTTTGAAACGTGCAGAGCCGCGTGAGTTTAAAGTGGTGGTCATGCCCGATTTTTTCATAGATCGATTCGTGACCTATCGAGGCGACGCCAAACAATTCTCCAATGCAATTGGTGAAGTGGCTGAAAGAAGAGGCGGTAACATTCACGGGGTCAAGCAGATTGAACTGCGGGGTGGAAACGCCGCGAACACTGCCGCGGCATTAGCATCTTTAAGCGTTAAAGTTTTTCCAATTATAGCAACAGACGAGTTGGGTTTTCAACTGCTTCAGTTTTACATGGGTCGGTTTGGCGTAGACCTCTATCATGTGAAACTTAACGGCGAAGCGGCTTTAACAACCGCGTTTGAACTCGCTCACGACAAGGAACGAGTTAACATCATGATGGGCGATTTAGGTTCTCTGCCAAACTTTGGTCCAAAAAACCTAACTGAGAAAGATTGGGAGTTGCTGCAAGGAGCCGACTATGTCTGTGTCTTCAACTGGGCTTCAACCCGTCGATGGGGCACTGAACTTGCCGAGGAAGTGTTCAGACACGTGAAAGAAGAGGGCAAAGGCAAAACCTACTATGATACTGGTGACCCGACTCCAAACAAAGTGAACATTCCGAAACTGATTAAAAAAGTGCTCAAAAGCCATCTGGTAGACGTTTTGAGTGTCAATGAAAACGAGGCTTTTCAATATGCAAGTCGTTTAGATAGCAGGGTTAAGCGTCTGAGACGCAGGCTTAATCATCATGAAGTGGCGAAAGAATGTGCCCGAGTCTTGGCGAAGCAGGTTTCTGCGCGAATAGACCTTCACACAACAGCCTTCGCAGGTTCTTTCACACACGACAACGAGGTTATTGTGCCAGCGTTTACGGTTCCTGTGTTGTGGTCTACGGGCGCAGGAGACTCTTGGAATGCAGGCAACATTTATGGGGATGCCCTTAAGATTCCAGATTCTTGTCGATTAACATTAGCCAACGCTGTCGCAGCCTATTATGTTTCCAGTCCTAAGGCGGAGCATCCAACGCTGACCAGACTTGTTGAGTTCTGTCAGAGGCAGCAACAATTATTAAAGCATCATTAGGCTCAGTAAAGATTGTGTTTGATAGAGGTCGAGCGTGTTCTCTTGAGCGTCACTTTCACGGCGATTGACGAATCCAATCTTCAAGACGAAGCACGAATATGTGTTCCTTCTCGAGAGCTACCAGAATTTTCTAAAGGCTTTGAGAAAGGTTTTACAGATAAAATAGAATGGCTTAGGCAGAGGTTGAGAGACTATGGCTACGTGGGACACGTTGCCTATGGCAGCGCGGGTCAACCCTTGGGCTTTGTGGAATTCGTTTCGTCAGTAGGTGCGCCCTTGCCTATCGAAGAGGCGGAGACAACAGCCATAATCACGTGTATTGACCTGCCCAAAGCACCACATGGTCAAGGCACTGGCACAAACCTGCTCAAGACTGCTTTGAGACAACTCTGGAAAATTGGAGTTTGTCAAGTCAAAACATTGGTTTCAAGAAGCCCCAGATGGATTACCAGCGGCATCTATCTTAAGCATGGTTTTCAACTGGAAAAGACCTTCTATAAAGTCGGCTGTCCCGAGCCCTGGGATTTGTTGACGCTTCGCTTAGATGGTCCTCAGCCAAGAATCACGGCAGTGGCAGAGTATTTGAAGCCTGAGTTGAGAGACACGTTGCCTATAGAAGTTGTTTACTTCAGCTCGCCCCAATGCCCTTGGAACTCAACCGTCTACCTCAACCACTTAAACGCTGTGGCAAAATTCAGCAAAGACCAAGTCACGTTCAAAACCATTGATTCCTGGAAAAATGTGAAAATGGCAAAACAGTACGGCAGCATATATTTCTTTGACACATTCATAAACGGAAGAAGCCCATTCTTCGGTCCGCCTAAACAAGAAGAAATTGAAGCTGAAATTCAGAAAGAAATAAACCGAGTATCACAACTTAAGCGATGAAAAGACGAAATCTGCATCGTTACGTGAAGGCTGTTGAAATACACCATTAAAGACTGTAAGCAGATAGTCAAAGCCTTTTTAGCTCAACTAAAGACAGAAAAAATCAGCGTTAGAAGTCTGATTCTTTACAACAGCATGGTTAGAGGAGGTTTTATTGATGGAAGAAGCGACATTGACATGATGGCTATAGTAAGCAATAGGTCTGAAAAGCGCAGGTTAAGAGAGTTTTATCTGAGTTTCTGTAAAAGTCAGGGTTGCGGGGATGAACCAGAGTTCGAAAAAGCCAAGGACACAATTCCATTTCAGTTTTTCATCTACACACTGAAGGAACTTGGAGAAATGAACTATGGAATCTACTATGAAGACTTCTTGCGCAATCACACAGTTCTTCTCGGCGAAGACATAACAAGTCTAATAAAAAGACCAGATTATGAAATGGCAGCTAGAACCTTAATATTGAATGCTCTAAGGTCTTCGCGAAGCTGGAAAAATCCATCGCGCAAGACTATGAAACGGCATCTCATATGGACGAAGTTTTATCCAGCATACTTGGCTATTGAAACAGCCAAGGCTGCACTGCTTTATCACGGAGTCTTAGACTTTAACAAAACTCGGTTGATTAAGAGAATTGAAAAAATACCGAATTTCAAGGAAAAAACGCTTGTCGAGCGTGCCTTACAGATGTATTTAAATGATGAGGCTCGTGGAATGAGTTTAGATGAATTGAAGCTAGTTTATAGGCAGATACATCAGTTGATTAGATATGTGGCACAATTATGTGAAATTAGTTATTGAGGTGGTTTGATGAAGGTTGTTGGGCTTGTATGCAGTCCTCGTAGGAAGAAACACACGTATGATTTCGTTGATTTGACCCTTAAAAAACTAGAAGAGAAGGACGTGAAGACCAAGCTGCTGTATCTTAGGGATTATGAGTTGAAACCCTGCGTTCTATGTGATGTTGAAGAAGAGTATCCGTGCCTAACTCAAGACATGTGCCCCAGAAAAGATGATGGAGACAAACTTTACAATGAATTAAGCAAAGCAGACGGTATTGTTGTTGGAACTCCCGTTTTTAACGGTACAATCCCCGAATACCTACATTCTTTGATAAGTCACGCTGGATTTCCTGGAAGCCCCTTCCATAATAAGGTGACCGCATGCATAGTCATTGGTTGGCTTGGATGCATGAAAGCGGTTTCTGAACTAACGCTCTGGCTTGCGCCTAGCAATTATTATGCAGGATACCTTGCAGTAAACAACCGAAGCCCAAGCCTACATGGAGAACAAGGGTTGATTCGCGCTCCACAAAATATGAAAGAGGTGAAACGGCTTGCGGACAAAATCTATGAAGGATTGCAGATTATAAAGAAAACCGACAAGGGCTCGAGTAAGAGAGACTCAAACCTTCAGCGCAAAGTTGGCGATGAAGCAATGTTCAGCAAAATAGAAACAGGAATTACAGAGGCAACAAGAATTCTTGAACAGCTCAGCTATGAAACTGAACAAATTTCTCCGAAGGAATTTTATGATTACATGACTGGAGAAACCCCAACAGGTGATGTTATCACACTACACGACGTTCTTGAAAATGAATTTCTTATGGTGCACGAAGTTGTCGAGATGTGCGAATTGAAAAAGGAGGGCACACCAATCAACAGACAAACGGTCATGAACCTTTACCCGAGAACATACGAAATCCACTTCACAGCAATGGGCTATGAGTTAACATATGCTTTGTATAAGAAAGATTTCAGATGGATTAGGCGCAGACTGTCTCTTTTCAAAGACTGGTTCGATGACCCTAATCTGCCAAAGAGATTGATTCCCAAGTATAAGGCAATGCTGAGAAAATTCTCGAACATGCTTCAAAAGTCTAAGCAAAATTAAGAATCTGCTTTTCCAGCTTGTCTAATGTTCGTAGGCGTTCTGTGACTTCGTATTTGAGTATTTTGAAGGTCTGGGAGGCTATTGGGTCTCGACGCAGCAGAACGGAGAGATAGAGGCTTATCATGTCGGCTGTGAAGAGCAGATAAATCATTCGGGCTAGCAAGCTTTCTCCTTCCGCCCATATTTCGAGCACATTTTTCGCCTTTTTTTCAAAGAACTTTTCCTTTAACACTTCAATTCTCGTTTGTACTTCTTCTGGCTCATCTATCATACTACGCAACAGCGCTAGCGTATAGTGCTTGAGAATTTTCGTGGAAGCTTCCCACCCCATGATTTCGTTGTGGTTCAACTCAGGGAAAACGTCTGATCTGGCTGGTAACTTGCAGTTCTCGTTCACCTGCGTCTTAAAACGCAAACCCACGCTTCGGTATGGACCATAAGAGTAGATGACGGGAACCGTTCCAAAAATCTGCAGAGCCGCCTTCTTAGCAAAGTTGTTCTCGAAGGGAGCATCAATTGCATAGTTCCTGCTCAATCTTTCCAAAATTTTCGTAGCCTCAGTCATCTCACGATCAACTTTTTCAAAAGATAGAATGTTGAATTTAACCAAAATATAAGGAATGGGTGCGAAAAGATACGGGAATGAAACCCTTGCAGCCGCCATTTTAGGTAGCCCGATGACGGGTAAGCCTAAAGCTTTGTTCACTCGTTCCAAGGCGCCGTTAGAAGAGATAGAAACAATCTTGCAGCCTTTTCTTAATGCGTCATGCATGCAGCTCAGCGTTTCTTCCGTGTTGCCCGAATAACTAATCAGGAATGTGAGAGTTTCTTCGTCAACGTAGGCTGGAAGGTGATAGCCTCTAACCGATTCCATAGGAATGCTCACTTCAGCGTCAAGCCAGTCTCGAATGAGGTCGCCTGCTATGGCTGAACCGCCCATACCCGCAAAAACAACTTTGTTCACGTTTTTAGAATAGTCGACAACACGGTTGCCAATCTTCACTTTGCGTGGAAGCTTGAAAGCCTTAACGTTCTTAACAGCCTTTTTGAGGTTGTCTGGAAACTCTAATTCGTCCTTGAACGAACGGCTTGGATCAAGAGCTAAAATTGTTTTTCTATCGTCCAGAATTTCTTTTGAGGAAATCTTCGGGCACATAATCTTTTCACTTTCTCACAATGCGAATTTTCTTTTGACTACTCTGGCTTTTCTTCTTTCTTGGGTTGAGAACGTAAATAGTTTTTTCAGCAGCTCGATGTCTTCCTTAGTCTGTTTAACGCCTCTCCTAGCAAAAACTCGCTTCTGCGTCTCGACAACTGATTTCAAGTAGATTTCGGTAGGTTCTGCGCCTAGGCTTTTTGCCCAAACCGTGAACGAAGGTACATCTTCGGTGACGAATCCGTGCACATGAGAGGCTATACCGATTTTCTTACCTGTGTAAATCTGTGTTCCAATAGATGTTTTGGCGTGGTCTCCTATGAAGCAGCCTACTTTGGTTCTGTCAGTGTCAACTTCTTTTCCAGTAACATTGACTTTTATTGTTCCATACGTGTTTTTGAGGTTTGAGTTGGTTGTGCCTGCGCCGATGTTGACCCATTCGCCAATGTAAGCGTGTCCAAAATACCCCAGATGCTGCTTGTTTACATAACCATGCACAATTGTCTCTTCGAGTTCTCCCCCTACTCGACAGACACTTCCAATGCTGCAGCCTCCACGGATCAGCGCTGAGGCAATAATCGTTTCGTCGCCGATGCAGGCGGGTCCAGTAATTCTAGAACCAGACTGAACAACCGAGTTCCTGCCAATGTAGATTGGTCCAGCTCGCGCATCAAGGGTTGCGAAGGCTTCAATGAAAGAGCCTTCACCTACGTGCAAGTTGGATTTCTCACCGTAAACAAGAGCACGTTCATCTATGGTGGGAGCCTTCTCTTCTTCGTGGAGAAGAGTGAAATCGTTTGCAATCAATTGGGAGCAGTTGTCAATCAAGTCCCAAGGATAATTCATTAGGCTTAACCTATCACTTTTCAAGACTTTGCATTTTTTCAGGATTCTTTTCACGTCTGACTTCTTCATCGGCTTTAGGAGAATTCGCTCGATTTGTTCAGCCGTATTTTGGCTCAGCAATGCTATGGTTAATCTTCCGTTTTGAGTGACAGCGACGTTTGGCTTGAGCTTTTTTTCTATCAGTTGATTTGTCTGTTGGTTAAGGATTAGAGAGCCGTTAATTAGAAGGAGCTCCTCATCGATTCTGTCTGAGACATTGATGGGATGCTTAAGTCTGCGTTTGAGGGTCGGCACCAGATAGTCTCGAGTAAATAGGAACATGCGAGAGTGAGAAAACACCTTTTCAGCTCGTTCCATAGCCGTGAGCATGCCGCTTCGAAGCATGAAGACTGGTCGAGTGTATGTTAAGGGCAGAAAATTGGAGTAGTTTTCGTCTTCAAACAGCGCCACAATCAAAGAGGACATCTCCATGAAGTTGTTGCTTCTATCGTGAGAGATAGATAGCAGATAGTTTAAAAATTGATGCTAAGACTCTTCTTTCTTCTCCACAAGTCTTCCAGTTTTAACATAGAATTCTCGCGTCACAGCCAATGCTCGTTCAGCGTTTTCTTTCTTGCTGAAGAAATCGAACACTTTTCTGTATGGATAGTCAGAGTCGGCTTCCGATGCCTTCTTGAAGAATCTTTGCGTCTGTGCCATGTTGCCCTCGAATAATGAGATTTCAGCCGCTGCTTCGTACGCAATCCTTGCTTTCACATGGTCTCCAGCTTTCTCGTAGCCGTGAGCCTTCTCAACATAGGCGTCTGTTCCCTGCTTCACCGCAGCTTCAGGGTTAAGTAGAATTGTTCTATTCAAAACTTCACAGAGCTCTTTGTCGCTTCCACAAAGCTCTTCAAGCAGGATTTTCTGCTTAGGCGGTGGCGCTTCCATGATTTTTTTCTCTTTTCTTTCCTTTTTTCTGAAAATGTCCAAAGGCGTCATGGTTCGGTCGTATCGATTGGTAGCGATAAAAATGTTTCTGAAAGAGTTCAGCGGAAAAGGCTTTTAATGTATTGGAGTTAATTAATGCGGAAAAGGTGAAGATGATTGTCGTTGTCTCAGAGAAGATTCTTCACTGAAGTTGGCGCATTGATTGACAAGACCGTGACTGTTGTTACCTCAGACGGCAAATCATACACTGGAAGCCTCGTAGGACTCAACCCAGACAATCTTAGCCTATGCTTAGCTGAAGCCAAAGACGACAAGGGAAAACTGATTCACCGAGTTGTCCTGAACGGCTCTGCTGTAACGCAGATTTTGGCAGTTGAGAAGCCCTTTGACTTGAGGGCGCTGGCTGACAGACTCGAAAAAGTGTTTCCCACGTTGGTTAAGCTCTACGAGGATAAGGGTTTCATCTGGGTCATGGACAAAATCAAGGTTACTGAAAAAGGTGTGGTTGAGGGTTCAGGTCCAGCCGCTGAGCGAGTTCAGAAAGTTTATGGGCAGTTCTTGAGCGAAGCCAAAGCCTAGATGTGCCAACGATAAGGCTCTTCCTTTCTTTTCTCTTCTGCTGGTTGGGCGACTAAGCCAAAGGATTCAAGAATCTGACATGTGGTCTCGGTAGCCGAATCGAGACGGTTCATATCGACCTGTAAATGAAGCATCTTGTTCACGGCGTTCAATACTTCTCGGGCGGCTGAAGCGTCAGGATAGAAGCCGGGCGTCTCGGCGAGCAAACAGAATCCCCTCATTTCCCACAGCTTGCACAAGCCTACGAGGAGTCCAGCTATGCCAAAGATTTGACCCTCAATAATCTCAGCGCCCAAGTTAAGAGCTTCTTTCAGGGTTTCTGAATCTGACGCGGCGCAGTAGAGTTTTGGCGGTTCGGTGATTTTTTCGTCTTTCCGCAAGCCTCCGAGTGTGACAATATAGCTGCATCCTAGGTCTCGGGCGATGTCTAGAACTTTTCCACATAGTTCGTACTGTCCAAACGTAGTCAACGCTTGAGTGTTGCCGTACAAGATGATGAGGTCGCATTCTTGATTGCCTCTTCCTTGGTGGTAATAGAGTTCGTTGGTGGGAAATCTCGCCTTGCCCTCACCTGCTGTCATTGCAAAGTCTTGAAAACTCGAGGAACGAATCTCAGCGAAGAGTTCAGCCTTCAACTCTTGAATAAGATGAAGACTGGCTATGTTAGCTACAAAACCGATGCCTGGCAACCCCTCAATCAAGACCGGGTCTTTCAAAACAGGTTTCTTATAGATTTGAACGGTGCAAACCATGGATTAAGCCTTCTCAGTGAAGCTGCATAATTAAATGAGTGTTTTGATATTAACTTACTGCTCTGGCAGACGATGACCAAATGTCGTTTGAGATTCGAGAAAGAGACCTACTAGCCCGCATTGGACGGCTTGAGACTAAGAGTGGAATAGTGGAAACGCCTGTTTTGTTGCCTGTTGTCAACCCTGCGGTTCAATCTATTTCTCCAAAAACAATGCGTGAGGAGTTTGGCTGTTCAGCTCTCATGACTAACGCTTACATCATCAAAAAGCACTCTGAGTTAAAGGCTGCAAAGCTAGGAGTTCATCGTCTCATAGATTTTGACGGAGTTGTCATGACTGATTCGGGCGCTTATCAGATTCTCGTTTACGGCGACGTAGAAACAACAAACGGAGAAATCATTCAGTTTCAAGAGCAGATTGGCACCGACATTGCAGTTATACTCGATGTGCCCACGGGCTGGGGAGTCTCGGAGCATTATGCAAGGCAAACTGTTGAAGACACACTGAAGAGAGCCAAAGAACTAACCAGAATCAAGTCTCGTGACGACATCCTGTGGGCTGGTCCAGTTCAAGGCGGAGTCCACCTCAGCTTAGTCGCCAAATCAGCAAAAGCAATGAGCAAACTACCTTTTCACATTCATGCTCTGGGCAGCCCCACGCCAGTTATGGAGCAGTACCTATTCCACACGCTTGTAGACATGATTATGACCGCCAAGCTAAATCTGCCGCCAGACCGACCGCTTCATCTTTTTGGCGCTGGGCATCCATTCATGTTTCCCTTAGCCATTGCTTTAGGTTGCGACCTCTTCGATTCAGCTGCGTACGCCATTTACGCTCGAGAAGACCGCTACATAACCGAGACCGGAACTGTGAGGCTGAGGAAACTCGAGTATTTCCCATGCTCGTGCCCAGTCTGCAGCCGAACAAATCCAGCAAACGTGAAAGAAATGCCAAAACAACGGCGACAAGAGTTCTTGGCTAGACACAACTTACACGTTAGCTTAACTGAGATTAAACGCATCAAACAGGCAATCATTGATGGTCGGCTCTGGGAACACTTAGAAATGAAGGCGCATGGGCATCCTGCCCTTCTTCGCGCTCTTAAAAGGCTTGGAAAATACAGTGAGTATTTAGAAGCGCACGGCGCGGTTTCTAAAAGAAGCGGGCTGTTCTTTTACGATTCTGTCGACTTAAATCGACCAGAGGTGGTGCGCCACAACCAAAGACTTCTGGAAAGGTATGCTCCGCCAAAAGAGTCAAAGATTCTCCTTCTTTTACCGCAGACCCAGACAAAACCTTTTCATAAGTCGCGAGAGCACAGCAGAGTCTTTAAGGAAATCGAACACAAAGTAGGCGAGAAGAAGAGTTTGATTCACGTCTGCACTTATGCGGCGCCTTTCGGTGTAGTACCCATGGAGGTTGACGAAGTGTATCCGTTGTCGCAGCACGAGGTTGCGTGGCCAGTGGACGTAGAAACCGTTGAGTACGTGGCAGAGCAGGTTCAACGTTACATCGCAACCAACAAGTATAAGAAGGTTATCTTGCTTCAAGACGCTGAGAACTGGAAGAATAGAGTAGCAGCAAAGTGTCATTCTATATGCAGGAGGAAGAACATTCCGTTGGCAGTTGTTCGTGCGACGAAACCATGGAGCAAGCCAGCGTTGAATAAACTAATCGACAACTTGCAGAAGGCTGTAGGCGAAACATCATGATATGCGTTGACTTGCATTTGCACACGCGTTTTTCTTTCGACGCTTCCATCACACCAAAGTACGTTGCAGACTCGCTTAACACGCATCCAATAATCAAAGGCGTAGCCATCACTGACCACAATACGGTTGAGGGTTTCTTCCATGTTCGCAGGTTTGCAGCAGCCTACAAAGACGTGGTTATCATTCCAGGAGTAGAAGTGACCACCATGCTCGGAGACGTAATCGTTTTGGGAGTTGAGGAAAAACCCGCTTACTGGTCAAGCCTCGAAAGCGTTGTGGATTTTACTCGAGACCGCAACGGAGTCGTCGTTGTGCCACACCCGTACCGTGGAGGCGGCATCGGAGACGCAGCCAAAAAAATCCCCGCTGAACTCGGAGCTGTCGAAGTCTTGAACCCAGACTCAACGGAACAGGAAAACAAGATGGCAGAGATGCTGGCTAAAACAAGAAACATGGCAGGGGTTGGGGGAAGCGATGCTCACCATGTTCCCCAAATGTGGAAGGCTTACACTCAAATCGACGCAGAATCAAACGTTGAGAGCATTTTGAAAGCAATTAAGAATGGTAATGTGAAAGCTGTGCTAGCTCAACAATGATTGTTTGGGTGTTAGTATTCTGTTATTGCTTTTTGTTGCCATTCTTCTCCTTTTTTGAGTTTCTTCCATTCTTCAGCTTTTATGTAGCCGCCTACTTGGTCTTTTATTTTCTTGGCGAGTCTGGGTCCTATAAGAGGGAGACCAGTTAACTGTTCCATCGATGCCTTCTTCAAGTCGTCCAGCGTCTTCAAGCCTGCGTTGTGTAGTATGCGTGCTCTTACTCTGCCGATTCCTTCAAGCCTAACTAAAGGCAGTAGCTCCGCTTTTACGCCTTTTTCAACCCGTTCCATAACAACATCCAGACCAGACAGGACTTGCTTACCAACACCGAACAATCGTGCCAACTCATGAGAGGCATAGAGTAGCCAGCGAGCTGATTCAATAACCCGATATAGGTCACCGGGCTGCACCCTAAACCGTTCAATCATCTGGTCTTCCGTCACTTCTTCAATCCAAGACTGCAGCACCCAGGCAGTTTTCGCTTCAGTTAAAAATTCTTCATAAGCGATATGGTCTTCCCACTGCTCCGGCACGGGAAACATGAACTCGTTTCGATGCTGGTCGACAAACAAGCCTAATTCATCAATCTCAGACGAGTATGGTCTCAGCCGCGGGAACATGTCTTGGGTGTGGGCTATCATGTGGAAATAGCTTAGGTCAGTGAGGGTAGGCGCTTTCTTCTGCAGCGCGTCTCGGATGATAACTCCTGAAACTGGGTCGATGTACAATTCGCTTACGCGGCGTCCGAAACGAGTGGCATAGATGTTCTCGCCGCTGACCTCAATCATTTTCTCATCATACAAAAACTTCAGAATCTTGATGATGACTGCTTTAATCGCCTTCGGGTCGTATTGGAACGCGTAGAATGTTTTGCCGAAGAAATCGTAGATGCCTTGCTCTGTGTGTGCGAAGTCGGATGCTATTGTTGCCAAGACGTGTCCACGTAGGATGCGTTCCACGGCTAGCTTGGACCAGATGCGTTCTGGCTGGGCTAGAACGTAGTTTTCCATGAGGTAGTCACGCTCATCTTCAGTCTTGGCGATTAGGATGGCTTCGCCTGTTTTGTCGTATCGTGGTCTGCCCGCTCTGCCTGCCATCTGCTTGTACTCGAGCACGGTTATGGGATAATAACCATAGCCTGGTTCATATCGTCGATAATCGTGGATGATGACCATTCGGGCGGGTAGGTTGACGCCGAAGGCGAGTGTTGGTGTGGCTGTTAGGATTTTGATTCTGCCTTCCCTGAATGCGTTTTCAATCAGTCTGCGATGG
>Ga0315314_1000790_pt1 | contig 31195 bp, 34 predicted proteins | sample TDP9_MG_FD_203631 | JGI IMG/M metagenome (GOLD analysis project Ga0315314, IMG submission 203631) | Freshwater sediment microbial communities from Lake Towuti, South Sulawesi, Indonesia - TDP9 | ecosystem: Environmental > Aquatic > Freshwater > Lake > Sediment | place: Indonesia: South Sulawesi... | reverse complement strand
GTGCCGTCCACCTGAAGACTAAACGTCTCAAAGGCTTCTCAGAAGTCACCATGACTCACCAAACTGGGATTCCTCTTATGTTGAGTTTGAAATATCACGTTCTTATTAATGTAGTTTTTCTCTCTTCTCGGTGTTTTGTTGTGGAATCGAAGCGGTTGTATAGATTGCGAGTTTAAGATGAGTCGTCACAATCGTGTTAATACTTTTTATTATTGGAATATGTGCGCTCATACGAACTTGACAACGGGAACTCATGACCGCATTTGGGACATTTTGCCATGTCACATTGAACTAGAGACGGGCATCCTGAACACGCGAATGTTCTACCATACGATATGTCAAAAGTGAAATGGCATTTGGGACAATGAACCACCCGTTTTTTCCCTCGAGACATGCCTAGATTCTCCAAGTCCCTCAGCCTAAAGAAGATTTCATTATCTTATTAAAACATTATCTCTGGATTCTCCGTTAAGATTTCGGTTTCATAAACTTTAGAGATAACAAGCCTAACATCAAGCTAGGGCAAAAAATTCTAGGTGGAGAAAGTGCTTTCAGAACTTCCCAAAAGGACTTTTTCAATGGAAGAAGTAAAACCAGGCGAAAAATTGTACGAAGTGTGTATCATTCTTAAGGATGTTCGGGGAGCGATAGCTAAAGCAGCGAAAGTGTTGGCTGACGCTAACGTTAACATTAAAACAGGAGCACTTTTTTATATTCCTGGCAATCCAGAACTTGGAGCTTGGACATCGTTTATAGACGTCTCAAAGGCTAAACTAAGCATACCGAATCTAGAAAAGAAGTTACAAGGCTTGCATGAAGTCGCAGACGTCAAGTTTGAAGAACCTAAACCAACACCTTACGAAGTGATACATTTTCCAGTGTTACATGGAAATTCCAGGGCAATAATTATGGGAACAGACACCTTCGCCGCGTTGTGGGAAGGCTTTGAGGGAATCTTGACACCTTCGGGATTAGAAGCGGTCCTTTATAACGTTGGAAAGAAAATTGGCATTTACACAGCAACAGGGTTAAGAAATACATACAACCTAGAAGCCAGAGACCTGATTTCAGCGATAGTCCAGGCTGCAAAAGCCTTGGGCTGGGGGATTGTAGAATTTTATGAGATTGATTTCAAAGACCTCAAAGGAACAATAATTGTGAAGGAATCTTTTGAAGCGCTTGCAAGACAACAGAAACCTTATAAAGTGTGTCACTGGACCCGTGGCTATTTTGCTGGGTGTATGAGTGTGGTATTTGGAAAACCTGTGGAAGCGGTTGAAGTGAAATGTTTGGCTACTGGTGCTGAACATTGCGAGTTCAAGATCAAATGGAAAATTTGAGGCACATAGTGGAGGGCTCAACCAGTTAGATTTGAATTTAAACTCATGAAAGTATAGTTTGGATGAAGACCATGTCTCAGACTTCAAAGATTCAACCAATTGAAGTTTACAAGGATCATAGAGTCCAATTACTCCTCAGCAAATTCATTAGCGGAGAGATTAAAAGAATCGAACCCGTTTTTGACTATAAATCCGGGTATAGGTATCCAGTTGTCGAGGCAATTGTTGGTCCTCCTTCTGATGTTGAGGTTTTCTTGAAACAACTTTTCAAAGAAGGGATTCTAGAAGGAGAACTTTACGACAAGGCTATTCATTGCCCCAATTGCAAGTCAGCTAACGTTTCTGTTCGTTACCGCTGCCCTTACTGCGAGTCCTTTAATATCCAGAAGAGTGCACTGATCGAACATGTTCCATGTGGATACATTGATACTGAAGAACGTTTTCAAACTGACGATAAACTTGTGTGCCCAAGGTGTAACAAAAAGTTAACAAAAGTTGACAAAGATTACAGGAAGGCTGGGGTCTGGTGTAACTGCAATGAGTGTAGCAAAAGTTTTGACATTCCTACGACTTCACACTTCTGCCGCAACTGTCAAAAGGATTTCATGTTCGAAGATGCAATCTGTAAAGACGCACATTCGTACACACTAAGCAGTCAAGCAATGAACGAAGTCTCTTTGGGGTGGGTACTGTTTGGTCCGATAAAAGAGTTTTTGCAGACGCGTGGATACAAAGTGGAAAGTCCAGGGCACTTGAAAGGAGCGTCTGGTGCCAGCCACGTGTTTGACATAACGGCTTCTCGTGAAATGACCCCTCGAAATGTAATCGTGTTTGATCTCGCAGCCTCAAGCGATGATGTGGTTACTGAACAACCCATTATCGCCATGTTTGCAAAGATCTATGATGTTGCTCCAGATAAGGCATGCGTAGTTGCAGTACCCAAAATAAGTGAAAACGGAAAAAAACTTGCGGCTCTTTACAAAATCAACGTGATTGAAGCAAAAGACCAAAAAGGAGCGCTTAAGGCTTTAGAAACATTAATTGAATAGCTTCAGAAGATTGTAAAACTAATCCTTCTCGGAATTTTTCAAGATGGAGACTCATAATAATCTGCGACCTGCGTTCCCCTTTTAGTTACTATGTTAATGTGATATAACGAGTTAGAATCCCAGTCACAAGTAACATTCAACCAGCCATGATGACCAGTGTCTAATTCAAGTGGCACAAAAAATCCTGCGGTGTGATTAACGTAAACAGCCCCTATTTGGATTGGCACTTTGCCAACGTTGCGAAGATAAAAATTAATCTCTCCCGCTCTAAACCACGCATCCTCCACGATGAAGCGTTCTCCCATAGTCTCTCGAAGGTTACTAGTAATCACGTACGTTGCGGTCATGACAACGGACATTCCAGCAACTGCAATAACCATAAGCAAAAGGTTGCTTAACACTGGGGTGATCCCCTTCTTATTCAAAAACATCTTTTTCATCTTCTCACCTACAGTATCAGTTTAAAGGCGAGATATCCGCACGTCAAAAGAATTACACTGTGTTTTAAGCCAGCGCTTACAGTGCCTTCTCCCATTTTTCCAGCAACAAGACCGCCGAATAAACCTTGAATCATAGTCATGTGAAAGAAGATTCTTTTTGTTGTTTCGGGATTCAAAGAAGAGAATCCTATTACGGGGAGATCTATCATTTGGACAAAGAAGGTTTTGAAGAGTAGAGTTATGGTGATAATGAAGATGAAAAATGCAACATAGACAATGGCGATGTACGGTCTTGTTTGAGCCCGTTGTTCTTTGTTTGCTAATATGTTCATTTGTATAAATCTTCCCAATGGATCGAACACTCTTTCAATATGTCCTCCTGACCTGCTGGCTTCAATCACGAGTGGAACCGTCCTCCGCATCAATACGGTGTCAACACGTTTGCCCAGAGACTGAAACGCTTCTTCAAAAGGCATCCCCCAAGACATCTGAGCCACCATCTTCTTTAATTCCTTAGTTAACGGTCCGTAATCTCGTTTGGAAGCCTCATCTAAAGCCTGTGGAAGAGGCATACCCGTTTCTTGAGCTTGTACAATGCTTCGAAAGAGATCTGGAAGATGTTCGTCTACGGATGTTTTCCAGCGATAATTTATGTAGTCCAATACCGCCGACGGAAAAACGGTGACGACTAAAGCAAGCAACATATAGTCATCGAAGAGTGGCTTGCCAAAAAGTGTTATAAATGCTGTTATTATTATGGCGGTGCCTAAGATGCTGGAGATAACCCACGCGATTCTTCTCTCCCACTTTTCAATTCTAGGCATGTTTATCGCCTCGGTGAGACAGCGTCCAAGATTATCAGGAACATAATTGATCCAATTGGTATACCAAGGTAGGTGAGGAGGTACAGCAGGAATTGAGAGTTGAATATACCTGACCAGTTTCCTCCAAGCATCGCCATCACTCCAAGCATCACAACAAGAATGAGAGGACCAGCAACCAACATAGTGACGTAAAACTCAGAGAGCACCCCAAGCGTATCCGAAAACTTTCGTAATGCTATTCTATTTAGTTTCATGTATTGACGCGAGCGAGTTCTAAGATAACTCGTTAAATTTCCTCCAGAACGGACGGTTGCAATGAAACCCTCAAGTAACTCTCTGAACTTGTCAGAGGGCGATCGTTTGGATGCAGCCTCCAAAGCCGAGATCACATCGAATCCAAAGAGTTCCACATCCCTTGTTATTACTCTGGCTTCTCTCGAGACCGCTAAAGGAGCGTCAATTTGAGCTAAGGAACGAAATATTCTGTAAGGCGGTACACCTGCCCCAGCCATTATTTCCATGTAACCAGTTGTAAAGGGAAGACCGTCCTCTAATGTTCTCTTCAAGTTGTCTGCCCGATAAATGGGGTAAACATAGAAACCGATCGCAGTAGAGGCTCCGACAAGCAAACCTATTCCAAGACCAAAGAGCATCGAAGAGTAGAGGGAAAGACGGAGAATTGAAATCGAAATGAGTGGTACAACAATTAACGTAAGAATTGAGGCAAACAAGGTTCCTAGTATACTTAAGCTGACATACGCCTTGAAACTGATCATCAAACCCGATCTGCAGAGGTTACTGTCTACGTCTCTGAATAAAGGTAAGAACCGAGCTGTTTTTTCCCCGATTGCTCGATGAGCCAACACTTGAGGTTTTGTTATTCCCAATCGAACACTTTCAATCCAGCGATGAAAAGGATTGAGAATTGGAGATGCAAATGGATTCAACGCATTTACGATTTGTTGGTGGGTTTTTCTAAGATACTTTCTGAATGCACTTGTTTTCATTTCACTCCCAATCGAGCCTTTTTATACACACGAGTCGGATCTAGGTAGTATTCTCGGATCACAGTGGCGACGTCCGTGTATTTTCGAACGTTGTTTCTTGCCATCCACTCTAAAACAACCTTCCTTCTGTGAAGTTCTTTTTGTATTTCCTCTTCCTCTAAGCCCAGTGTCTTCATGTTCCTTTCTAAAATGTGACTGTGGCCAGAATAGGAAAAAGTGTCATGTTTTGAGTCCCAACGGTACACTTCGTTGGTCAGGAGTTCTTTGGTTCTTGGGTCTAGGGCTGTGATTTCGGTTACAGTGAAGGCTTTTCTAGATGGTTTACCTTGAATCTCTGTTCGCAATTGAACCATTATAATGTCGATCATGGTCTGGAGAGACCTGGGAATGTTCATGGGTTCAGATTCTAGTCGACGAATGGCAGCATCCACTGATTCGGCGTGAAGTGTGCACATGCCAAGGTGACCCATAGCCATTGCTTGGAAAAGCGTGTATGCCTCTTCTCCACGAACCTCGCCCACAACTATATAATCTGGTCTCTGTCTTACCGCAGCCTTCAAGAGATCAAAAAGTGTAATTTCTCCAGTTCCTTTCTCCTGAAACCCAAATCCTGGTCGCACAACCGAGGGAATCCAATTCTCATGGGGTAAGTTAAGTTCTGCAGTGTCTTCGACGCTTACAACTTTCAATTCAGGTTTTATAAACATGGACAGACAGTTTAGCGTGGTTGTTTTTCCTGCAGCTACACCTCCTGCCACAAGGATAGACGCCCTATTTTCAATGGCATACCAAAAGTAAGCAGCCATGTCAGAAGACAAAGTGTTGAAAGAGATGAGGTCTGAAATCGTTAGCGGGTCTACACGAAATCGGCGGACAGTGAAGGTTGAGCCCCTTCGAGTGACTTCACTTCCATAAGTTAGTTGAATGCGACTTCCGTCCGGAAGAGACGCGTCAAGCATGGGTGTCGCGATGGAAATGTTCTTTCCAGCCAGGTATGCGAGTCTCATTATGAAGGAGTTCAGTTCATCTACGTTTTCATAGATGATGTTAGTGGGTATGGATTCGTATTCTCTGTGCCAAACATAAATTGGGATGTTAACTCCATCGGCGGATACGTCTTCGATTAAATGATCCTTCATGAGGGGATCAATTTTTCCATAACCGATGAAATCTCGCAAAATATAATATATAAGTTTATCGATTGATTCTTTTGCAATTTTTATACGATATTCATTTATTATTTCTATAACTTTGCTTTTGAGGTAATCCCCCGCTTTCTCTCTGGTTTCAAGGTCTTTTAGGCTAACATCCATTTCTTCCATGAGGAGACTTTTGATTTCGTTAAGTTTCTCTTCTTCTTCCTTTAGAAGAGTTGGTTCAATTGCCTCATATCTTATCTTGTGGGTGGCTGGTTCCTTCACCAGCGCAGCGTAAACGTAGGGTTCATGAATGGGGTAAACTTCACGAAATATTGAAGGCTTCTTTTCTTCTTGTTTTAGAGACTCAGGCTCTTTTTCTACGGCTTTCATTTTAACCCCATAACTTATTTACAAATGAATCCCATTTTTATTTGAGACTTGAGACACGGTATATTATATCAGGAGACTTAATAAACTATATGAATGTCGAATATTAAGATGCGGTTTTTTACAATGACAATGGAATACGATGAGAGAAGAATGGTGCATAGGCTATAAAGGACCTAGTCTCCCAAAAATAATTGCTAAGCCGCCCAGAAAGGTGACTTGCGCCTCATCATCTCAACAAATTCATTTAGGGTGTTTAATTCTTCCACCGATAAATGGTCTTGAAATTTTGTTAACAAAATCTTGGCGTGAGGTTCGGGCACTTTCACGTAGAGGGTGTCTTTTTCAAAGATGTGTCGTCCCACAATCGGTTTATCCAACGAAATGGCAACTTGCGTTCCAGTTTTTGCTTCAGAAATGGCTTGCCCCTTATCTTGAATTTGTTTGATTTCACCAATATCCGTGTAGTCTTCTTTAACAAGGGGATATTTCGGTTTTATTGTTCCTGCCACGACTTCGATTCCCACGATGGCGGGTTTTGCTCTCCTGAAGATGTAGCCGGAGAGAATTTTTATCTTGGCTGGTCTAATTAAGGTCTCAAGTTCTTTCTGAAGGCGAGCTTCCTGTTCACTTCTCATCCATTTCATGTAGTCGTCAATGAGATGATAGATGATGTTGTGTTGGAAGATTGGAATCCTTCTGTTTTTTGCTTCCTCCTCCGCGTCTTGTAGCATCTTCACGTTAAAGGCTAGAACAGCTCCATAAAGTGGTTCACGTTCTTTAACCACTGCGGCTTCGGTTATGTCTCGTTTGGAAACATCGCCTACGTCTGCGAATCTCAGGGGGATGTTGTGTGACTTTAAGTATTCGCTGATTGCCTCAAGAGAGCCCAGCGTATCGGTTTTCAACACAACCCCTTCCAAATCGGTGGCAATTCTGATCTTCTCCACTTCCTCAGAAACTGTCTCTACGTACTTCTCAAGCTTTGTTTCGGATGGAACCACGTATAAGGGCGCCCCCGCTAAGGCATCTTCCAAGTCAGGAGCCGCAATTTTCACTCCTGCTGCAGCAGAAATCACATCGACCGAAGAGAACTTGTCTCGGGGGTCTCTGATTTCATCCAGCGGTTTGGGTAAAAGAAGTGCTCGCGCCTTGGTTACAATGGTTTCATCTTTCCCCCCAATAACGAGCAGATCGCCCTTTTGAAGTATTCCATCATAAATGATAGCGTTAATGGTTACTCCAAGACCGGTTTCCTCTTTAACCTCCAGCACTGTACCCTTTGCCGGTCCTTCTGTCACTTTTAAGCGGACTTGAAGATATTGTTGGGTCAAGCCTACAAGGACCGCCAAGAGTTCAGGTACGCCTTCTCCTGTCTTAGCGCTGACGGGAACTAGAGCCACAGTCTTTGTGAAATCAGTTATCTTGTCAAAGCGGTCGGCTTGAAAACCGAGTCGAGAGAAACTTCCAATTATTGTGTACAGGTGTTCGTCAAGATCCTGACGGACGTATTGGTCTTGCCTATGATAAGACGTCAGAAAGGCTTCAGTTGGATTGGACTTCCAACCCGGGATTCTGTCAATTTTGTTTGCGGTCACGAGGAAAGGAGTTTTTCTCGCTTGTAGGATTTCTATGCACTCGTGGGTTTGGGCTTCAAAGCCTTTCAGAACGTCGATGACAAGAATTGCTATGTCCGCAACTCCGCCACCCCGCTTTCTGAGATTCGTAAAGGCTTCGTGTCCAGGTGTGTCGATAACAAGCAATCCTGGGATCTGTATTTTTCCTTTCAGTTTTTCTAGTAAGGAACCACAAATCTGCGTTAGGGTTTCTAGTGGGAAGAAACTGGCGCCAATGTGTTGGGTCATGCCTCCAGCTTCGCGTGCTTGAACACTGCTCTTTCTGATCTGATCTAAAAGTAAGGTCTTTCCAGTGTCAATGTGACCAAGCACCACTACAATTGGTTGCCTTATGGGCACTCAAGCCCCTCCCAACATGAATGGCACATTAGCGTTAAAAACCATTTTGTCAGAAGTGCTTATCTAAGAAGTAAAACAGTTTTAAAGGGAACCATAACTGATTATTTCTGCGGGGAGGGAACCCATGCAGAAAGAGTCCTTTGAGAACGCGCTTCTGCTGGCAATCAACCCAGTACTCAAGTCAATTATAGATAAGTTTGATGTGGACTGTGAGCAAGACGGAAGCTTACTAATGAATTCTCTAAAGGACTTCTTCGGTGAAAGTATCGAGCTTTGCAGAAACTGTGAAAGCTTGAACCGTAAATTGGCAAATCCTCTCTTTGAAATCAGTAGCAGGCTCCTACGGGCTGATAAGAAGTTCATGAGAGACAGATTTCTGGATCAGAGGTATGGCGATGCATGGTTTAGAGGATTCGCCTTGATGATAAAAGGGATCAAAAAATATGGTATACGAATCCCCTTTGTTCCCGCAGGTCCAGTGGAAGTGGTCTGGAATTTCACATACCTGTGTAACCTCAGATGCAAACACTGTTACGAAGATGCGGGTTCTCATCGCTCAGAACTAACGACAGACGAGGCATGTATGGCGATAGATGAATTATCTAACATTGCGGGAGTCGGACTTCCAGCCTTATCCTTCTCTGGTGGAGAGCCTCTCATCAGAAAGGACTTCTTTGAAGTTGCAGCTTACGCGAGAAAGAAGATACCATACTTAAGTATAGCGACAAACGGCACATTACTTACAAAGGACAATGTAAGAGCGCTCAAAGACGTGGGCATGGAATACGTGGAAATAAGTCTTGATGGCGCCAGCAAAGAGGTCCATGAAAGTTTCAGAATGGTGCCTGGTTGCTTTGAAAAAACGATGGATGGGATAGGGAATTGTGTGAACGAAGGTTTGGACACATGTATAGCAACAACATTTCATAAGGACAACTTAAACGAAGTTTCGAAAATAATGGACATAGCGGAAGAATTACAGGTAAGATTTATGCACTTCAACTACATCCCAACAGGAAGAGCCAAGGAACTTAGAGAGCTCGACCTAACCCCCAGAGACAGGTTGTCGCTCCTGGAAACCATGGGGAGAAAGATTGTCGGGTTATATCTAAAAGCAAAAGAGGAAGAAGAAAAATTCGGAAAGTCCCACATATCCGTCGACAAGTTTTTCAGCACTTGCCCCCAATTCGCAAGTGTGGTAAAGAAACTCGCAACGGAGAAAGGAGAAGAATTTACCGTATCCGCTCACTATGCCGCCAAAAAAGGCGTAGAAGCAGTAGCAAACTTCCTAGGTGGATGTGGGGCCGGAAGACTCTACATCGCCTTAGAACCCAACGGAGACATAAAACCGTGCGTCTTCTTCCCAACAAATGAGCACACAGTGCTTGGAAACATACTAAAAGATGATCTTGAACAAATTTGGGACAACAATCCCATCCTTTGGAGTTTGAGAAAAAGAGAAAACCTGGAAACATACGAAGTGGACGGACGAGTCGTTGGATGTGGGAGCTGCAAGGACAAGTACATCTGTGGAGGATGCAGAGCGAGATCTCTCAGTTATTTCAATGGAAACCTGAACGCAGCGGACATCGGTTGCATTGACAACGAAGAAATCTGGAAAAAAGTCGTAAAATCACCTACAAAGCATTCTAAATGAAGGAGAAGGAGGAGAACAAAAATAATTTTGACTCTCTAATAGGTAAGCATCTCTAACGCTGTAATCAGTTTCGTTTCTTTGGGGTCTTATTATCATTGTTTTCGGATGAAGTTTTTGAGTTGTAATAACGTGGGGTGTTCGCCGTGTTGACTGCTTATGTAATAGGCGGCTACGGCGTTAGCAAAACCCAATCTAAACGTGTCCGGGAAGTTGTTTGCGTCTGCGTATAAGTTGGCTGCGTTCCACGCGTCTCCGGCGCCTGTTATTCGTCTAATAGGCACTTCTAAGGCTGGGACTATTATTTCCTTATTTTTTGTGAACGTGCCTGCGTAGGTTGTGGCGTGAAGGTCTATGCGGGCTGATAGGTTCTGGGCTAACACTCTGGCACACTCCTTGGCAAGTTCGTCTAATTTCATACTTTTTCGAAGTTCTTTCACCCTTCGAGGACTTAGTTGGGAAGCGTATTGGACGGCTTCGTTTTCGTTTAGGCTTAATATGTCAACGAGGTCGGTGGAAAGAACATTCGTCGTCAGCGTTGAGATTTTGTCTCTGTTAGGCGTTGGGTCGGCTGTGTCATAGTAGGTTTTCCCCTTTCCCTTCCTCTTGACATGGCTAAACACCTTTCGGGCGAGTTCTGTTCCATAGTCTCGAGTGCCAGCCCAGTTGAAAACACACACATAGTCAGCTTCCTCCAGAAGTTTGTAGTCTCTTGGAGTGAGATCGGATGGATTGAATTTAGCTAAGGTGCCCAAATCTCGCAACATCACGTTGACCCTCTCTTTTCTGTGGACGAGTTCGATGGCTGTTGTGATGGAGGTCTCGCCTTCCGCCTTCACGTATGAAAGGTCTACTCCACAGGGCTGAAGGTAATGCTTGAGCAGAGTAAGTCCCAAGGAACCTGTATGAATGACAGGATAAACCTTAACGCCCAAAACGGCTAAGGCAGCCGCAGTGTTCGCTGCGTTTCCACCCCTAAAATCCATTTGCCTAACGCCGTCTATGCTTCCGCCCTTACGACCCGCAATATCGGAAAGGACATTACAGAAATCTCTGATGTCTCCTTCATAGGATATGAAGCGATCCATGAAGAAATCAGGCATAACAACAACACCAAAACTTCCCCTTTCTTTAGAACGCTCTAAGAAGCGAAGCAATTCCTCACCAAACCCAGAAAACAACAGTTAGCCTCCAGCTCGCTACAATAGTTGACGACCACTCTTAATCTCTTTCCTTTCTCTAACACCGAAATCACACGAAACTTATTAAACAGAGTAATGAGTAGAATTTGGAACGTGGAAGATGGGCCGGTAGTCTAGTTTGGTAGGACATCTGCTTGACGTGCAGAAGGTCGCCGGTTCAAGTCCGGCCCGGCCCACCAATCATGGTTGTTGAGCTGGTTAACAAGCTGCATAAGGTGATTTTGCATTCACACATCCTGGTGTGCGAGAGAAAGGGAGGTCTTTGTTACAAGTTTGGTGCTTGGATTCGCGCAATCTAGAAATGATAGAGAAGGGAGAGGAGGTTCGGCTTCGATCTCGCCAGCCGAAATTGAAAACAAAGTTTTCATCGTAGATCCGTGTAAGCGTGAGACGGTGTATAGTCAGCCTCTTGTTCACGACGATTGTCTGTGACCGACTTTTGAGGCTTTGAGGCTTTAGGAGACTTTCTTTTTTATCCTCTCCCATTAAATAATTGTCAAGAGAGGATATAAGGATTTTGAAGACGCGAGACACCTTCAATGAGTAGACTGATGTTAAGGCTTTATTTTCAGGACTTCCTCCCGCTCTTTACCTTTCAAATCACGAATAGAATAAAGCGTAATTACCGATGAGACTCCCTTTTGCCTCAAGGATTTGATGTAGTCTAGAACTCTTTGCTTATTGCCGCGCATGTTGTCTTTGAGCGCCCAGCCAACACCCTTTCGTACATAATCTTCTTTGTCCCAAATGAGGTTATCACATAACTTCAATGCTTCTTCTGTAAACTTTCCACTCTCTCCGATTTTTCTAGTAAATGTGACAACGCTTGCTCTTCGTTTCCACATGCTTTTAGAACAGTTCCATTTTCTCAACAAGTTTATGGTTTCTTTGGTGTATTTCCTTAGCAGAGGTTGCAGAATATCGATGCAAAACCAGTCAGTGTCTGCCCAATTGCTTAGGTAACCTCCGATTTCGTCCAAGAATTTATAATGGTCAGGTGTTAGTTCATCAAGGCTGAGTGTTAGAATTGCATCTCCAAAATTAACCTGTTCAGAAAACCCCGACGCATAGAACCTTTTAGCCAATTCAAACCTTTCCTCAAGACGTAGTTGCCTGAAATCTTCCAAGTAACTTCTAATAAGTTCCGACTCTTCGGACTCTTCGATTCCATAACACTTGCAGTCAACTCCAAAATACTTCGCCTTCGCAATTTTCCTTTCTGCAATTCTTGCGTTGGCTCTCTTCTCTAGTTGTCTAACAATATCTGTGTACAGTTCTTCCATTTCCATGCGCACTCTCTTTGGCTCAACGTGTTTTCTTCTAGTGATTCTCATTCCATATAAGGAAATAGTGTTTGACTATTAGCAAAGTCTTCGTACAAGCGCGTGTGCTGGGTATGTATCGAAGATATTAGGTTATGTTCAAAGAGGGTTCTAAGAGAAGAGTGCTTAGACAACTACACGGAACTTGCACTGTTCGTCTCCTTTGACTATTGACTTTTCCATGATTACCTCAACTGGTCTCCTCAAGGCTCCTTCAAACAGCGCTTTGGCCCATCCTCGCGAACAGTTACAGTACGTTGCTGAGAGCTTTCCCGGAGGAATCTTGTTAACGTTAGGACAATAACACTTTGGATAAATGATGTAGACCTTGTCTCCTTCTCTGTGCAGATTTTTGTAGACTTGCCCGAATTGGTCCAAGAACTCGTCAACACTCTTTGATTTTTCATAGATTTTTCTGGCTTTCTTGATGAAGTTCTCTGATTGGCATTGTCGACCACACTTCTCCAATATCTTAGCTCGTGTTTCCTCATCAACATACCCATCCATCGCAGCCATCAGCCATGCGATCCATCTTTCCGAATGTTTTCCCATTTCACTAACTCCAGATATCTGATGAACTCACATCCAGAGGCATAAAGAGATTTAAGTCTTGCTTTTAATGTTCCTAATTACTTCGATTTTGTAACTCTGTAGAAGGTTTGAAAGGAGATGGAGAGTAGACTGCTTGCGAAACGGCTCGGGTATGTTGTTAGGTACGTACCTCACAGGGTCATAGCCGACTACAATGCCACGTATAACGTGGAATACGAAGGACGACACATCATCACTGGTGCAGCGAAAGGCCTCAGGATACCGTTAAACGAGATATGGATTTCTGAAATGTGGAGACCATATGAAAGGTACATCCTCTTTCACGAGCTTCGAGAAATCCATTATAGAGGAAAGGGATTAGATTCCAAAAGCGCTCATGGAAAAGCAGTTCAAGACCAGTTGAAAATGTGGAAAGATGACGCTGAATTTTGGAGAATGGTCGCAGAGATAAAGAGGATGGACGAAAGGACAGCGAAAGAGAAACGAAGGCTAAATAGGTAATGCGCGGGTTTCTGTGCTGCACAGAATTGTGCGCGTTACTTTTTTGTTATTGCTCCGCCGATTAGTCCTCCAATGGCAGCTACTATTGCTCCAAAGAGATTTAGTATGATTGCTGCAAGTCCTATGAGTACGCCCGTTAAGCCACCTAGTAGTCCGCCCAAAACTCCGCCTAAGATTCCGCCCACCGCTATTAGTCCTATTACCGCAAGTATTGTGACTATTATTCCGCCGAATATTCCGGCGAGAAAGCCAGCTGATGCTCCCCTGCCCATCCCGCCTCCAGCTATTAGTCCTGCAACCAAGCCGCCGATTAAATGACCGATTATTGGTAAGGGTCCACCAAGAATGAGGGTGACTATAAAGCCTATGAAAGCTCCAAGCCATAAACTACCCAAACTACCACTCCCAACTTCTAGTCAGCCAGATTAAAATAAAAGGCTTGTTATTTTTGCTGCATACATGTGTCTGGGCATGTGCTCAGTCTATCTCTTTGCGACTTCTTGGTTTTCTTCAGTTTTCCTATTGAAGAATCATTTTCAGTTTATAAGATTGTATACGTTGTTGTCTAGCTATTGCTTAAATATTCTTTTTTGCTCATAAAAATCCATGCCTATTAAGACGATACAATTCACTGAACTTGAAAGGGAGTTTTTGAAAACAGGCAAGTCTGTCTTGGATCACTTGGCTGCAGACTTTGGAAAAGTGTATGTTCTCGCGGTTACTAGAGACGGTTGTCCAGCCTGTGAAAAACAGAAGTCAAAGATAAGCGAATTGGCAACAGCGTTAGCAAAGAAGCACGGAAACAAAGTGGTGTTCATCCGAGTACATATCAGGTATCTCAAGGGCTCAGAAGCGGAATCATTACGAAGCAAAGATGTATTCCGTCATTATTTTTATCCCACTAATCTAATTCTGTTCAGGACTAGAGACCGAGGAGCGATAGAGTATTACAGAAACGTCTCACCCGATATGGATGAACTTGGGAAGAACATTGAAACCGCTGTTGAAATAGCGACAATGATCGAGAAAGGGATGACTTAACTCGCTTTCAGGAGAGATATGAGTGAGTGAACTTGCTTCGTCTCACCCTCATATATAGAGTCTCACGCACGCACAAGCCTCTGCCTAGGTCTAACGTATGATCCAGATAGGCTACAAATAAGGGGAGATTATGGGTCGGTTTTTCCGAAGTTTCTGGCGACTGTGCCTATGTCACGCATGTCGATTTTGTCGTCTGGAACGCCGATTGTTGGTCCTGTTATGTCGCAGTTTGATGGTGCTGGCGGCACGTTTTGTCCAAAATACCTTGCGATTACTCCGATGTCTTTCATGTCGACCTTTCCGTCTGGTATGAAGTCCATGACGTTTGGTGTTCCACCAGTTATGTCTCCTATCATGGCTACTATTATCCAGCCGTCTGTACGGGTGTTGTCTAGTGTGTCTGTTTCGCCTGGGAGTTGGGTGGCTTCGGCTGTTATGGTGTAGTTGCCCTTAGCCACGCCCGTGGTGTTCCATGTGAAGGTGAGGGTTGTGGAGTCTCCGCTTGATAGGGTTATGTTTGTAAGTGTGTCGATGATGATTGTGTTGGCGTGGGCGGTTATATTGAAGGTTTCTGCATAGGCACCGTAGTTAAAGATTGTGACGTTTACGTGCATGATGAACCCTTGTCCAATGACGGTTTTTGATTTGCTGATACATGTTACTCCTATGTCGTGTGGACCCCAAGGGTAAGGTTTCATAAGTGGATAGTGGTCGATGTTGTCATCGTCAATGACGTAGGGGGTGTCTCCTATTCCGTCACTGTCAGTTTCATTTTGATAAGGACCACTATACAGGTCTACCCCACCGTAATCGTTCCAATAGTTGCCACCACTAGGATAACCGTTGTCCCAAGCATTGCTCGAAGAGTTAGATACTCTAGTTTGCTCTGTGTTATTTATAATGTTGTTGTGATATATCGTGTTGTTAAAAGCATAGTCCATCACGATGCCAGCAGAGTTATTGGTTATGTTGTTGCCGATTACGGCATTATAAGTCGAAGGCGCTCCTCCATATTCTATTTCCTCGCGGCGTATGACCAAACCTCTGCCGTTGTTTGCTATGTTGTTGTACGTTACTGTGTTATTGTAAGCGGCGGGTAGCAGGATAGCTTGGTCGATATTGTATGTTAGGTTGTTGCCAGAAATTGTGTTGTGGCTAGATTTATGCAGATTCATCCCCCAATTGTTAGCTACAAATGCATTTCTGGTAATACTGTTGTTGCTAGAACTGTACAACCAGATGCCGGTGCCTGTGTTTCTTATGATGTTACCATCGATTGTGTTGTTGAAAGATGGCCATTGCGAAATGCCGAAATCGTTGTTAGCCATAGTATTGCAAGAAATTAAGTTGTTATTGGAACTGTCTATTCTGATGCCAGCTTCCCCGTTGTCGGTGATATTGTTGCCGAAAATAGAACATTTAGAAGAGTGCTCAAGACGAATGCCGTAGTAGTTGTTGATTGCGTTGTTCTCATAAACAGAGTTGTTCTGGGAGTGGTATAGATTGATGCCGCTGTTTGGCCATGTGCCACTGTTTTGCATTGTAAAGCCGCTAATGGTGGTGTTATCTGCTGTTACGCGGACTACTACGCCTGTGCCATTGCCATCGATGATGGTGGCGTCCTTATTTTCTCCAATAAGCTTCAGAGATTTGCTTATCGTCACATGTTCATAGTAAATTCCTGCGTCGACTAAGATTGTGTGGCCGTTTAACGTTTCGGGAGCATCTATGGCTTCTTGAATTGTCATGTAACCTAAGTGGGTGTCGAGGTTACGAACTGGAAATGAAGGCGCAAGCTTTATCAACCAAAAATCGGGGTAGCCTGGCACGCTTGCGCCAAAAGAGTTCGTGCCTCCCGCGACTATGTATCCTCCGTCGCTGGTTTGCTTAACAGACCACGCCTGGTCTATATGAACCCCTCCGTATGTTTTGTTCCACTCCATGTTTCCACACGCATCTGTTTTAACCAACCAAAAATCGAGCCCACCTGTGCCAAAGGAGTCCGTTTTTCCGGCGACTATGAATCCTCCATCGCCGGTCTGCTGAACAGACCACGCCGTATCCTCACCGGCTTCTCCGTATGTTTTATTCCACTGGGGATTTCCAGAACCATCAGTCTTAACCAACCAAAAATCGCGCCCACCTGCGCCAAAAGAGCTCGTATCTCCGGCTATTATGTATCCTCCGTCACTGGTCTGCTCAACAGACCACGCCTGATCGTTATGGGCTCCTCCGTATGTTTTGTTCCATTCTGTGGCTGGTGGTTCAACAGAAGCCGAAGAGGAACAAGTGGATGCAGCTCCATCCACCCCAACCATCCCTAAGTTAAATGCTGATGTTACCATGCCTATCAGAAGCAGTGTTAGCATTATTCCTGTGGTCGCCTTCTTACACATTCCCTTTTCCTATTCCTCCTTTCGTTACTTATCTAACCTTTAATTGCACCCTCATCTCTCACATTAGGTGCAGGAAGAGGAAAACAGAGAATCCAAAGACAGGCTTCCGACGAGATCAAAGTAACTTTGAAACCTTCCAATAATCAATTCAACAATGTCTAATTTAAAACTTCTGGAACAAAACTCTATTGAAAAAAGTAAGAAGAAACGTATCATTTTTAACAATATTTTTCCGAAGCCAACCGAGGGCTATGAACACTGGCTTTCTTCTCGCATCAAATAAAAAAGACAACCCTATAACAAGAAAGAAAACATGCCACCAACACGAAACAAACCACATAATAAGCATTCATGCATAGATCAGTAAAGATAGGAGCGAAGCGTCTCTGAAAACCTTATGTCCACCAAACCATTCCATCTTACGTAGAAATCCCAATTTAAACGGTGTCCATCATGGCTGAAAATTTGAACTTTTCAAGCATCGTCTGGAGAGAAGAAAACCTATACGTGGCGTGGTGCCCAGACCTCGACATCGCCAGCCGAGGAAAAACAGTCGAGGAATCCCTAGCCAACCTAAAAGAAGCTATCGAACTCTACCTCCAAGACGAAGAAGCCACAACACCCAAAAAGAAACAACTCAAACCAAAACAATAGAACCCCTCCTAGACCTAGGTATACCCGTCTCCGTCTCTCCCCCTCTATACCTAGACCTTCACACACACGCACACACAAACAGCCAATCACCCAACACCAAAACAAATATTAAACCAACCAATCATCCACTACTAAACGGAGAACCAACCAGAAATGCCCCAAGAAATCTTCGACACAGAAAAATTCATAGAAACCTCAGAAAGAGCAGAATACTGCAACATAAAAAGACTAAAAAAAACAGTAAAACTAAAACTCCGAACACCCAAAAAACTCATAACACTAAAAGTCGACCCAACAAAAGCCGAAGAAATCGTAAAAAAACTCCGCTGCGAAATCCGTGAAGTCTAAACAACAGACACACATTTCACAACCAATGAACAGCACGTCTCGCAGAAAGATGACTTCTTCCGATCAGTATCAAGAACAGAATTAGAGAAAAACATGACACAAAAAGGATCACGGCAATGTCCCAACCCAAGCGTGTGTCCGATCTCATGAACCGCCTCCTTTACGGAGCGCTCCACAAAAACTCTATCATCAGGAGGCTGCCCGTAGAATTCCGGTTTAAGTCGAAACAAAGATATTAACGCAACTCTTCCGGGGCATTCTGCTTCTCCAAAAACGAAGTTCAAGTGAGGCACATAGAGATCAACATCAGTTATTCCTAAAACCCGATCTGCCATTACCTTTTCAACGTATCGGTGGATTTTCGCTAAAATAGAGCTGGAATGAAACTGGCTTCTCCTTGAATTGTATGCGTCTTTGGGTATCGGCATTTCACTATCCAGAATCGAGCACACAGTTTTGGGAAATATCTGACATAATTGTTTTCTTACGTTATGTGCAACATCGGGATTGACTGGTCCAATACGCAGAATCACCAACTTCACAAGTTTCCCTCAGACTTCATAAACGTCTCCAGCCTTCGGCGCCAAAGCCTTAAGCCCCACTTCCCTTTCTATCCATCTGGCGAATCTTTCGCAGTTGCCCTCAGCGCCATGCACCACATAAACGGTAGGGTTTCCTTCAACATCTTTCACGGTATCCTGAAGCTGACTGACCCCGCAATGGGATGAGAAATCGAAGTGCGCGATCTGCGCCTTTATCTTGCGCATCCTCCCGTCAATCACGCATCTTCCTTTTTCCATCAGCTCTCTTCCAGGTGTTCCAGGCACCTGATAGCTCACAAGAAAAACAGCATTTTGCTTATTCTTCCCCACCTTCTGTATGTAAAACGCGGCTGGTCCACCTTTCAACATTCCTGCTGGAGAGATTATTACTCCCGGCTTTTTGGTTGCCATTCTTCGGTCTCTCCAACCCTCAACCCAAGACGCAGCGTGTATCGCATTCATGAACAACTGTGGATCACGCAAATACGCAGTGCGATTCATTAGTAGGCGATTTACTTCTCGAGCCATTCCATCGATCACAACTGGATGTTCAAAGTGGTAAGCTGCAAAGATGCATGCGATTTCTTGGGACCGCCCCACACTGAATGCTGGAACTAGAACTGTTCCTCCCATCTCCACAACTTCAGTGACTCGCTCTACGAATTCTTTCTCCAAGACTGCTCGATTGGGATGGTCTTCGTCTGCGTACGTGCTTTCTATTATTAACGCGTGGAGTTCTCCGTATTGTCTGTCCGCGCCACTAAGGAGACGGGTATCTGTTGTGTTATAGTCGCTCGTGTAAAGCACCCTTTTTTTGTTCGCTTCTACCAGAACTTGGGCAGCTCCAGGAATATGCCCTGAATTCAAAAGTTGAAGACTAATATTCCCAACAGTTTTTTGTTCTCTGAAACCAACGCGAATATTTTTCTTCATCATGGTGCGCAACTCAAGGTATTCGAAGGGAAGGTAGTAGCCTGACAGATGTATGAAGTCTGAAATTAGCAGTTGAGCCATTTCCAAGCACAAGTCTGTTCCATAAACTGGTTTTCCATCTTGAATGTGGAAGATAGGGACAGCACCTGAATGATCGAGGTGACTGTGACTGAGAACTACAGCGTCTACTTCTTTTGGCGGAACGTGCATGGGAAAACCGGGTTCATGGTTCACCATTACACCGTAGTCCAGTAGTAGTTGAGTACTGTCTGTTTTGATGCCTATCGCTGCTCTTCCGACCTCTTTTGTTCCCCCCAGAAACTTTATTTCTAAAGACATATCAACACTCATCATCCAATCCAGATTGAGTCATTTGTTCTCATTTATTTTCAATGTTACAGAATTTAAGTTAACGTCCTCAGATTGAAGTGCTCCATGGAAGTGACCAAATCCTTAAGTGCCTTTTCGTCTAAAGGTGTTTTTAATTTCAATATTGTGAAGGTGATATTTCTATTTTTACACGCCCTTTTGCAAGCTGTCGCTATACTTCTTCTCCATAGATTGGTGTCCCAAACCAAGATCACCCTCTTGTAATTTATTGTCATTATATACTTCATGATTTGTTGGGCTGTGTAATTCGTTGTTTCCAAGTCAAGAGGTGTTACGATTTCATATTGAGAAAGCGGATAAACCTCATCGAGCTCGGTTGGTATTAAACCAAAAGGTGCCGCATAAGTGCACACATGAACGTTACACATTTTGCGACCTAATTTCTGCTCAATTTCAGTCATGATTTTCTGATGCTCTTTCGACTTATGGAAGGGTTTCATCTGAGTTTGGGGCAATAAAACGAGAATCTCTTCTTCCTTGGGTGGTGAATACCTCTCCAAAAGCCTTGTTCTATGACGAATAATTTCTGGGCGAATCTGTCCAAGAGGTCCAAGAAAGAAGAGTCCACTCTTTTTTGTGATTGGACTGTGTTTCTCTAAGTATTCACTGTACTTTCGCAGATGTTTTAGGCCTTGAAGGAGAGATGGGTGCCCATGCGCCCTCATTTCGAGATGCTCCCAGAGTCTTCCTTCCCTTATGGCTTGTTTTATCCGCCTTATTTCTGAGAAACTGACATAGAGATTGTGTTGGGCGAGCGTTTTTTGTTTTTCAACGTCTGGCATATCTAAAACATCTCGTGGACTGTTTTTGACGCATGCTGGGCATGGGCACGTGAAATAATTGAGTTGGTTGAGTTTTGTGGTTCCGTGTTCTGTCATGTAACGTTTTTCTCTGGCGTAAATTGCGTAGGCGGCTGAATCGAAGAGATCGCATCCTAAAGCCACTGCAAGCGCAAACATGAAGGGATGACCAGCTCCAAAGAGGTGGAGAGGGCGTTCAAGTGGTAGATTCATTTTAGCCGTTAGGATCATGTCAACTAATGTGTCGAACATGTATTGTTCCATGACTGGTGTGGGGCTTCCTAACGCATGAATTTGAAACGGCAGCTTTCCCATTTCCCTTGCCGACTGAGCTATGAGAGTGAGGTGTTGACCTCCTTGAACTGGTCCAACCCAGGCTATATCGTCTCGTGATTTCGTTTTTACGAGTTCCTTTGCTGCTTTTAGCGTCTCTTTTACCGTGTGTTGTGCGTGTTTTGTGGAAGTTGTCCAACCCGTTGGTGTGTCGAGTATTGTGGCGATGTCGGTGCCGATTTTCTCTTGGTATAGCGCGATTTCTTTTGAGGTTATTTCTAGTTCTCCATATTCAAGAATTTGATAGGCTCCTGAGTCGGTCATAACGACGCCAGTGAAGTCCAAGAAGTCATGTATCCCTTTTTGTGCGGTTTCATTCTGAAAATGCTTTTTAATGATGTAGGCGTTTGTTATGAGCGCTTTACAGTCGAAAGCATCTTCTATTGTCTTTGGTGAGATGAGTTGAATAGTTGGGTTTATGACTGGTAATAGAAGTGGAGTTTCTATCACGCCGCTCTTGGTTTCAAGTCGTCCTATTCTCGCAAGCAAGTCTCTATCTTTTATCTCAAAGGACATCGTCTTAGCCGCCTACACGCTTTAATATCACTGGGATGTCTCTTAATTATGCTTATCTGGGAGCAGTTTGAATAATGGTCTCCGTTACTAAGGTGTATGAGAAACCTGTTTTGACTGATCCAGTTCTGATTGAGGGATTGCCCGGTATAGGTTTTGTCGCAAACATCGCTGCCTTACATCTGATTCGGGAATTGAAGGCTAAACTGTTCGCGGAAATTCGTTCTTCGTCATTTCAAGATTTTGCAACTACTGCTGAGAATGGAGAGGTCAGGTCTCCAACTAATGAACTCTATTATCATGAAGGGAGGAATGGAGAAAGAGACCTGATTATTCTTTATGGTAACACTCAAGCCTTGACAACGGTTGGGCAATACGAACTGTGTGGGCGCATTTTGGACGTTGCTGAGGATTTGGGATGCCGATTTATCATAACTCTTGGGGGTTTGAAGATTGATAGAAAGGTGGATATTCCAAAACTTTATTGTGCGGCATCTGACTCTGAAACCTTGCGTGAAGCGTTAAACTTGGGTGCTGAAATAATTAGTGGTCAAATATTTGGTGTTGCGGGGCTTCTTGTTGGTTTGAGTAAACTGCGTGGTATGAGGGGTTTTTGTCTCTTGGCGGAGACTCTCGGATTTTATCCAGATGCCATAGCTGCCCGTGAGGTTCTGAAGGCAGTTTGTAGAATCTTGCGTTTGGAAGTTGATTTGAGTAGGTTGGATGTGGCTGCGGAGGCGACTCGATCCACGCTGGAATCTTTTGGGTTTATTCCTTCTTTAACAGAAAAAGGGACGAGAGAGGAAACCCGATTCCGTGGGGTTATTTAGCTTTTGCTTCACTGATGAATTGGTCATACACTTTTTGGACTCTCTCTGCGGCGGGGCCTGTTCCTTCCACGACGCCTTTCTCTGTAACCTTTATCTTGTCCATAACCCATATGAAGCCCTTCTCATCGTAGAGCCTGACCATTGTCGGAAACACCTTTTCGAGGCGTTCTGCCAAGGCGCTGAGGTTGAAGGGTTTTTCGACGGCGAAGATTTGGGCGACAGCGTTGCCGTTTAAAAATGCTCGGTGAAGGATGTTTCCTTTTTCGTCTTTGGCGTCCGCTAAACAGAGGCTTAATGTGTCGGGAACGATTCCTATGAGCATTCCGGTGTATTCCTTTCCACTATTGGTGGTGACCATGACTGTTTTGTCGAGTAGGGCTGCTAGTTCTCCGAAGAATTTTCTTTGGGCGACGGACAATTTCTCACCTTGCATTTTATTGTGTTTTTGAGGACTTAATGGTTTCGGGTTCTTCTGTTATTGGGGGTTGCTTTATGGTGAATGTGGATTGTTGATATTGATTCTGGTTTCATAACTGCTAACTACTGTGGTTGCTGAAAGGGGTTTGTTGGTTGATGTAGGGATGAGTTTGCGGAAGGATGTTAAGAGGGAGTTGAGCGACATTCGTCAGCACATTAATGAGGTTAGGAGTCCGAAGGCTAAGGATGAGTTGATTCGTCGTTATGCGGAGCTGTTGCAGAGTTTGGTTATCGAGGGTGACTAATCGCCCTCTTTTTTGTTGTTCTGTTTTTGAGTTTTGTGTTTGTGTGTCTGTCTGTGTCTAGGTCTCTATAGAGGGGGGAGGGAGACTTGGATCTTGGCTTTGTGGTTTTGAATTGAGGCTGCTTTGGGTTATGTTAGTGTCTCTTGCTGCTTGACAATTCTTATTTGCATAATGTTTAATAGGGTTCTTTTTGGGTATGAGTTTGGGCGGGTAGATCAGTTTGGAATGATCGCCACGTTGGCATCGTGTTATTTTTGACCATATATATTTTAAGATGAAGCAATATTATATAATGGATGGTTGCAAATGAAGCGGTTCTCCAAAGACGAAATCAATGAAATTCGGGAACTCGTCGAAAAAGGTGCTAGTCTTAGGGATATTAGCTCTAATTTGGGTCGTTGCAAATCTGCTGTACAATATCATGTAGCGAAGCTTAGGAAAAAGCGGGCAAGAGAAAAGGAATTTACCTTTGAAAACTTGACTGACAAGGAGTTAGGATGGTTGATTGGGTTTTACGCAGGTGATGGAAGCCGCTACTTTAGAAGAGAAGCATACTCTTATGAGGTAAAGTTCGCTCTCAGTGAGAAAGAAGACTCCATTGCTAAGTTTGCCGAAGCAATTTTGTCCAAATGTGGAATGAAGACTAGGCGGACAATTGAAGGGAAACGACTGTACGTAAGATGCCAAAATAAGAAACTTTACAAATTTGTTGAGAAATATCTTCTGTGGGAGGGCACAAAGAAATCAAACTCCGTTAGACTGGCTAATCTAACATCTTATTCAGATAATTTCTTGTTTGGATTTCTATGTGGCATAATAGATGCAGACGGAGGAACGAAGACACTTTACATTTCAACTTCGTCGGCAAGGCTAACAGATAACATATTAAATATTTGTGAATCTCTGGAAATTGCCACCAGAAAACACGATTATGATGTTTTTCATGTATATCTGAACAAGCCTGATTACATCAAAGCCTGTAAGAAATATGAATTCTCGTCTATCAAGCATAGAGTAGGTAATGATGGGCCGGGAAGGTTCTCCCCCTCTGGTAGTGGACCGGGCGGGATTTGAATTCGCGAGCTCAGTATTTTAGACGCTGAGCTTCCCGCGTCCTCCACGATGCCAACGTGGCGATCATTCCAAACTGATCTACCGGCCCTCTGACACAGTAAGCACAACAAAAAACTATTAAGGATTTTGCATTGTCTGAACAGAAGCGATCTCAACAAGTAATGAGTCTAGCAATGATATAGGTATCTTCTGAAAAAGACGAAGCTGAGGACGCGGGTTCAAATCCCGCTCGTCCACTTCTTGTTTTTAACGCAACTCTTAAGTTCACTTCGTAAGAGAAATCCGTAACAAGAAGAATCGTGATCTTCATGAGGTCAACAGTTAGAAAGATCATCAAAGAAGAGTTGTCTGGAGAGAACGCCAAACTCTACGTTCAGCAGATCTCCAACTTTCACAGAATTCAAGTCTCCACAATGTTTCACGAGGCTGCAGAATACGTAAAGGATACATTACTAAAAATTGGAATCAAAGACGCAAAGATCGAACAGTTCCTGTCAGACGGCTCAAAGAAATACTGGACTCACACTTCTCCAGTCGGTTGGGAAGTAAGAAGTGCGGAACTGAGATTAGTCGAGCCAGAGGAGAGACTAATCTGCAGATACACAGACATCCCCACGTGTTTACACACCTGTAGCAAAGCAACCTCTCCAGAAGGCGTAACCGCCGAACTGGTCGATGTCGGAGCAGGACTTAAAGCAAAGGACTACAAGGGCAAGGATGTCAGAGGTAAGTTCGTCTTAGCCACTGGCAGAGCCAAAGCCGTCCATGAACAGGCGGTCTACAAGAGAGGCGCAGCAGGCGTCATTACCGACACACTCACCTACGAAATGAAGAACATCCGAGAAAGCGTTGATCTACCAGACGCCCACGCATACCAAGCAATCTGGCCCACAAAAGATGACCTAGCCAAGGTAACCTTTGGTTTCTCCCTAAGCAAGAGGCAGGGGAACCACCTCCGGGACCTACTGAAAAAGGGCAAACCCGTAAAACTCAAAGCCAAAGTTGATGCAAGGCTCTTCCCCAGCAATCTGGATGTGGTAGTGGCAACAATTCCCGGTTCTTCCAAACCTGACGAAGAAGTCTTCCTGATAGCCCATCTCTGCCATCCAAAACCCAGTGCTAACGACAACGCCTCAGGGAGCGGACTACTAATAGAGATCGCTCGAACCATCCAAACTCTAATCGACTCAGGCAAAATTGCAAGACCCTCACGAACCATTAGGTTCATCTGGGTACCCGAAACCTACGGCACAATAGCCTTCCTACACGGTCACCCAGAATTGCCGAGCAAACTAGTCGCAGGGATCAACCTAGACATGGTCGGACAAAACCAAGAACTGTGCAAGTCAACCCTCACCGTGGACAGAACACCAGATTCGCTACCGTCGTACCTAAACGATTTCTTGATACACCTACTCGAAGAATCGATGAAGGAGTTTGATTCCTACACCATGTTTGGGGTGGCGTCAACCTTCAGGTACAGAGTAAACGTATACACGGGCGGAAGCGACCACACAGAGTTTGTAGATTCCACGATCAGAGTTCCGTGTGCCATGTTGCTTCAATGGCCCGACCTCTTCTACCACAGCAGCATGGACACCATTGATAAAGTCTGTTCCGACAGCCTAAAACGTGTGGGATGGGTCGCAACCGTTGCCACGCTAACCATCGCAGACGCCGACGTTGATGATGCCCTCTACCTAGCCAACCAAACAAGCTCCAGAGGAATAGAGAGAATAAAAGAGACTGGAAGAAAAGCCATCGAAGAACTATACCAACTAAAAGAAGACCCGAAACTGAAGGAAAAACCAGACGAACTGGCAAGATCGCTCGCAAAGAAAGCGTTCCACTGTAAGAACAAGATAGAACACACAATACAACGCGAAAAAGAAGCAGTGAGTTCCGTGAAGAGACTCGCCAGCAACACAGACCTAGACGACTTCATCCGCAACTTCACTGAAGACATCTCCATCACAGGAAAAAAGGAAATCACTAGAATCAATGAAGCCCTTTCCTACATAGCAAAGGCAACACGAGTATCCGTTCCAAACAAAACAGAAGAGACAAAGACTGAAAGGAAATCGAAAAGGATGGTTCCCAAAAGATTGTTTAAAGGCTCCTTGTCAATGGACGCTGTCAGAAAGGCTCTGACCGAGAAAGAGTACGAGTGGTATGAAGAGAAGCGTAAGAAAGACACAGCTTTTGGCATGAAGATGGTGGAAGTGCTGAATTTCATGGATGGAAAGAGAACCCTCTACGAGATTGTTAAGGCTGTTTCCGCAGAATACGACGAGACCAAAACAGAGGATGCACTGAAGTTTCTGCGAGATCTGGTGAAAATGAAACTAATCTCTCTTGAAGGGAAGGGCGAAAAATGACTACAGAAGAGACCTATAGAACATTATCACAGAAATCTTAAAATTCATTGAAAATAAAGTTAAGGTTATGTCACAATTAAAGACCAGTGATGGATTTTTCTTCCTTGCTCCAGTGCTTGTTCTTCTATCAGTCTTAATTATCAACGATAACTTAGGTTTCACCACAAACGACCCTGATGCTATCTTATTTAGTGTCAGGATGAACCTTTTGGGGGCGGTGATACTTGCTTTTGGTATCGGTTTCCTCGCTTTTGCTCTGGCTGGTCGTTTGAAGATGATGGCGCCTAGCGGGGTTTTCATGTTTTTTGAGGGCATAGGTCTGGTCATCGCAATAATAGGTTTCTTTGCTTTTGGTTTGGCAATGGAGGAGACAATACTCAGTCCTACGGGACCTTATACATTGTTCATTTCCTTACCGCAGTTCATCACGGGCTTAATGATTTGGGCGATTGGGGTTCTTTTGATAACCTTCGCAGGTGCGTCTACTGAAAAAGCAGAAGAGAGAATGATATTCTTTGTGATTTTGATAACATTGGCTGTCTGCTGCTTTGTCTTATCGATGCTTTTCCCATGGGAAGTAGTCTCCATAAGTTAATCGGTGCCATTAGATTTTTCTCATTCAATTAGGGCTTTTTGTCTCGGTTGATTAGGGCTTTTAGTGTATGCTCGATGAACAGTTGAACAATGCAACAGAAATACTTATATCGAGTCGTAATATTTAATATATATTAGGTGCTACACGGAGAACAAGAAAATGAAGTGCCCATACCCTGGCTGTGGAAGAGAATTTGACCAATTTATTATGCTCATAGACGATTTCAATAAGGTCATTCGAGAAACCTACTACGCATGTCCCCACTGTAAATCAAGAGTAGACATAGTCATCACCGGCGAAGACGCGTTCAAGTTTTCACCCAAAGGAAAAGATGTTCCCCCCTCAACCTCCGTTTGCCCATACTATTTTGGATATCTATCCTTATTCTGCAAAGAGTCTCCTGTGCCGGAAGAATGCTTGACTTGCACACGAATCACAAAATGCATGACCAAGAATCTCTAATATTCCTTAGGAAAAATTCTCTATCTTCAAATATTAATCCTCAGTTCACAATGTTTTTGTTGAGAGAATCCAAATGATGATTGATTGAGGTGAAGACAAGAAATCTTTGAACCTAAAGTGTAATCGATTGGAAGGATACCTCAATGTATAAGGAGTATATGCGAGAAAACGTAGAAGAGTTGAGGCATAGAGAGACTCTGTCATTCTTAATAATGATTATGGGCATGATTTCGTTGATGGGCGGATTAACAATGACCGCCGTTCTCGCAAACCAATTAAGTTGGTTCTTGTTCTTCCCTTACGAGCCAACCCCTAGTGCATCTACCCTCGTGGGCATGGCTCTGACTCTTCTGGGTTTTTCGTTAACCTCAGCCGGGTTTGTGTTAGCGATTTACTACGATAGAGAGAAGATGTGGTTCTTAAATCAATTGAAGGAATCCAACACTGTTGTGGACATAATATTAAAGAAGGGAAAGAAAAAATACTAGAAATGAAAGATGTGGGAAGATCATTTCTTCTTGAAGAAAAGCCAATTCTCTCTCCCTTTAAATCTTACCAGACAGTAGAGACCTTGGAGTTTGTTGCCTCTAATCTCGAAGATCAGTTTATCATCGGTTTTTTCCATCAAAACGTATTCTCCTCTGTCCCAGATTTCCACCGTACCCGCACCATATTGTCCTTCTGGGATTGTTCCTTCAAAGTTCGCGTAGTTGATGGGATGATCTTCCACTTGGACCGCTAATCTCTTGACGCCACTTTCTGTAGGTGGTGTTTTTGGAACCGCCCAACTTTTCAATACTCTGTCCATTTCCAATCGCAAGTCATAATGTAAGTGTGTAGCGTCGTGTTTCTGGATTACATAAATTTTTCCATTCTCATTCGTCAAGACGTTTCACCCTTCCTGAAAGTTGTAGGAGATTTAAGGTTCCTGCGCCTAAAAAGATTATATTTCTTGATCTATTGATAGTGGCTATAAGTTTCAAGGTTTGTAGTGAGAAAACGGATGAAGAGGTACGCTGGCAAGTTTTTGAGGGTTGATCTATCGGATAGTTCGGTTGAGAAAGGAGGCATCCTCTGATTTTCCTGAGGGATTCCTTGGTGGCATGGGCTTTGCGACATGGATACTCTACACGGAAATGAGACACGCAGACCCCATGACTCCAGAAAACAAGCCCGTGATTGCGCCAGGGCTCTTAACAACCACAGGTATTCCCACAGCCTCCAGAACAGCATTCATATCGAGATCACCACTTACAGGGGCAACTGAAAGAATTTGGGAAGCGTACAAAAGACAAAGGGAATTTTCCCTCTATATTATTGTAATGAGAATGAAAAAGTGATTTCATACATTTCTATTCGCATATTATCTGAGAATTTTGCCTAGAATGTTATGGAAGTAAACGTTGATTCCGAATCTGACTTTAGAATATAAACCATTCATTTTCTAAGTTCATACTTATTAAATAAGATAAAGTCTAAAGGCTTTAAATGTCATGCGTGGTGTGTGCATAAAGAAATAGGGTAAAAGAAAAATGTTGGAGTTACTGGTACTGGTTCCTTGGCTTATCTTCGGAGGATACAGCCTCTGGTTTTTCCTTCAAGCCAAAACATTAGAACCTTTGACTTTGGACGAACTTGTTATTCTTTGGAAACTGCACAAAAAAGAAGCAAGATGTAACGCACCCATCTCACAACTGGAACCTGTCATGCTCGCAGGTTCTCATCAGAACGAGTTTGTGGGCTTCAGATGTACATGCGGCTACAAATACTTATCAAAACGCCCAATTACTCAAAAAGCCCGCCCGCACACTTGATTAAATTATATACTAAAAGTCGCACTTACTCTCTATGAGAGTTGACGTGTTTGGGAAAATTACTCATAATCCTGTTTTCCTCGCCTCTCCAGCATCAAAACACAGACACAGTTTACGAATTCGCAAAAGCCGGAGTAGAGACAGGGCACGAAGTTTCAGTGTTTTGTGACGCGGATGCAGTGTATAATCTGGTGTCGAGTCAGATTCTACCTGATCAGATGACCCCAGCAAAGAAACTTGCCAAATTAATAGATGCGCGAGTCCGGATTCTTGTTTGTCAGCAGAGTGCGAGACTTAGGGGCGTTGATGTGGAGAAGGCGCTGATTAGGGGAGTGGTGAAAAGCAGTCTGGGTCAACTAGCCCAGTTGATGGAAGACTCGGATAGGGTCATATCTTTTAACATTTGAGGTGTAATGCAAATGCCGAAGAAGATTCTTTTTGTTATAAAAAGCCCGCCTTATGGAAGCCTTAGAGCAGCTGAAGGGTTCCGAATAGCCACAGCGATGGTTGCCATGGACATCCTTCCTCAACTGCTATTCATAGACGACGGCGTCTACTGCCTAATCAAGGACCAGAGACCAGAAAAGGCTGGTTTAGAGTCTTATCACGAGCGATTGAAAACCCTCGCAGACCTTGTTGGACTACACGCTGTAAAAGAGTCGTTGTCGGAACGAAGGTTGAAGTCTGCAGACCTTGATAAGAGCTTCCAAACGAAACTAATCAGTTTGGACGAGGCAACTGAACTGTTCGTTGGAAATGAAACTGTTATAACCTTCTAGAGGAAGCGGCATGCTAATAATCTTGAGCAAATCTCCTTTCACTAGCGACTACGAATCACTCGTTAAATTACTCTCTAAAGCAGTTGAGAAAGGTGAAAGTGTCGCCATTTTGCACATCCAAGACGCGTGCACAGCGGTCACTTCAGATAAGCATCTGAAGAGACTTATGCCTTTAGGAATCGAAGTGTACGCTCTTAAAGAAGATTGTGAAGCCAGAGGTTTGCTGCAAGAAGTGGAAGATGGGGTCAAAACAGTTGATTATAAGGGTTGGGTTGACCTCGTTATGAAAAAGCATGACAAAACAATTTCTTGGACTTAACTTATTTTCTTGATCCACCAGACCCAAGCTCTTCTTTCCTTGGAAAGTAGACCTTCAACAATTCCTTGGATACGAAGTCTGTTTAAAAAAACAGGAGTGCTATCTGGGCACGAGACTAGAAGCTTTCTGGTTTCATTCTCTATTTCGCGGGTCGTGAGAGGTTTTCCAGTCTTCTTTAAAATATCTAGAATGATTTCTATGGCTTCTTTTTCACCAAGCTTTCTCAAACTCATAGAGTCTTCTTCCCTATATCTCTCATAATCGTGTGGTAGCCATTTTGCATATAAGAATGAGATGATAAACATTCCATGATGAACGTGAGAATAAGGTTAATCTTCTGATGATTTTTCTTCTGCTAGGTATCTCAGTGATAAGGGTTTAACAATGAGTCCGTCTAGGCTGATGAGCATAGTGTCGTAGTTGTCTATTTCATCTCCCCAATACTGGAGATTTTGTGAAACGAACTTTGAGAATTCCGTGTAACTCTTGTGTAAAGATATCATCACTCCGTTCTTTCCCATACCCTCAGCCCTAGCTGCAAATATGATGTTAGGATATTTCTCCATCCATTTCATCGCTTTTTCCTCTAACTTAGTTGGGAATGTCTTCTTTTTAACGCATGAAATTGCCATGATCTCGTATCCCATTTTTACGAGGTCTGGTATCACAGTGAATTCTTTTATCGCTCCTTCGTTTACGAGTCTACTTCTCATCCTTGTTACGGTTGGTTGTGACACTCCCAGAACCTTTGCTAATTCTCTGTCAGTTCTCTTGGAGTCCTTCAACAACTCCAAAAGAAGACTCATCATTCTATTCTTCGTTCTCTTCTTCATTCACAATAACCTCATCAAATGGTTTCTTCTCAATTTTTAAATTAGT